>OOCI01000005.1_pt1 | contig 272650 bp, 209 predicted proteins | sample 1671761 | NCBI WGS metagenome assembly OOCI01 (sample SAMN06348190, study PRJEB24527) | human gut metagenome | biome: human gut; feature: ankylosing spondylitis patient; material: feces | host: Homo sapiens | place: China | collected 2015-10
CAATTCTCAATTATCAATTATCAATTAAAGAAGATGGACAAGAAAACAATTTGGAAAACCATTATCCAGACGCTGGTCACCATCCTGACCGCTATTGGAACTACGCTGGGCGTCACCAGCTGCATGGGGCTGTAAACGAAGCGCGCAGCCCACGACAACACAAGCACGAAGTAAAACACCCGCTGCCTCAGAGAAGAATGAGGGGCGGGTGGTTTGTTTGTATTCGTCTGAAAAATTCGCTTTATTCCAACTGTTTCCGATAAACCGAATCCAGCGTATTCCCGTCTTTATCCTTCCAGATTATCCAACCATTATTGTTACTGCCAATACAAAAATCGGCAGCCGTACTGGGACTTGAAAACGTTATATCAGACGCCATAACATAGTTTCCGTTCTCCACCACCCCATATTCTTTCACCATCTTCTCTCTCTTCTCCTTCCAACTGAAAGAAGGAACGCAACCATTTGCCACAAGACTGCCCTTCAAGACGGTAAAGCCCGACGAATGGTAATAGCCCCTTGCGTTGCATCCGCGTCCTTTCGTGTAGAACAAATGTTCTTCCTTGGGCTGGGCTATGTCGAAGATGTTGCACCCCATAAAGGAAGCCAGGAACTTGATATCCTCGAAAAACTCGTCCATAGCATCCCGCTGATGCTCGGGCAGGTTGGGTGCCTTGGGAATCTGCTTGTTCTCGCCAAGGACAAACGTATTCGCCTTTTTCGCCTCGGCGATGGCTTTGTGCTCCAGATATTGCACGTCCGCCTTCGTCATGTCCTCGTCCTTCGAAACGAAGATGAGAGCCTTTTGCCAAAACGCCTTCTTGCTGTCGTGGTCCTTCACGCGCTCCTTGAAGTTCTCCGTCTCGCCGATATAAGCCTGCGGCTTGGTCGCTTCATCCTCTCCCATCAATATGTAGAAAGCCGGCTTCTGTAGTTTCTCCTGTTCGTTCAGGTAAGACAGGTTGGAGCGCGGCACTACAAACATCTGACAAATCTTGTTGCTGATGAACGAGTATTGCGTGCCCTTGGGGTCGCCGTCAATGAGGTAGGTGGTTACTGTTTTGCCCATATATTTTTACTATAACATAAATATTTCATCCCATAAATATTGCGAATTTTCATCTGCAAATGCCGATGACAGCAACAGATACAGGCATCCCATAATATTTCAGTTTATAACACATCTTTGATTGTTCCGATTAAATCTTTCACAATCTCAAGATCTGCATTATGCCACAGAGCTATCGTGTTAGGTGCAAACAAAAATAGAAAACTTTTTTCAAAGAGCCTTATAATAATCGCTCCTTTTATTAAAAACGTATCCTCAATATGCTGCGCACAATTACAGTTAGCTGAAAAGTGATGAAAGGAGAATGCAGTCAATGCTTGTTCCACACTATTTCATCTTTAAACTCTGCCTCCAAATGATTGTCGCGGATTACCCAATACTTGAAGCCCAACATTTCTTGCTCGATGGACAATTCGGCCGCCACCAAAGCCCGATTGGCAGGTGTGGGCTCCATCAGGAATGTGTTGACTTTCTCCAAGAAGCGGTTCATTTTCTGCTTGGCTTCATCAAAGAAACGTTCTTCCTTGATGACACGCATTTTCTTTTTGCCATTATAGAAAACGTGCAACATTCTTACCGTATTCTGATGGGGCACGTCATCAATCGTTGTGACAAAGGAAGCCTTGTTATTGCTGAAGTCTATCCGCTGTTCTATTTCGTCTTCTATATTCGTATCGAGCGGATACAGATTATCATCAAACGAGCTGGATTTCTTTCTGTTACAATATCCGCAAGCCATGAATAAGTTTGACCATTCTTTTTGCAACTTAGAATATTTTTCTTGACTTCTCAAATGTTCGATTTCAAAATCGGTACCCAACTTGCGCTCACAAATATAACATTTCTCGTGTTGGTCCTCCAGTAATTGCGCCTTTACGTCCTCTCCATCATATTGGGAGGTAGTCAACAAAGAGGACGGAACATTCTCGCTCTTTCTTACCCTGATCATGCCAACACTGTTTTAAGAACCGACGCATATCTGTTTTTGATTATCATATAGGCCCCCACCAAGTTGGGCGAAACCGACTCCGGCACTTTGTCCAAATCTTCGACAAGCTGCTTGATGTCATATTTATCTGAATCGGTCAGGTCGGTTTTCTGCAACAGCGATTCCAGCCGCTCCAGCTGCATCTGCATATAGCTGGACTCGGAGGATACTCCGAAATAGCCTTCGGCCAAAGCCTCGTAAGAGTATTGGGTCAATTCATTGATGGTTTCCCTATGCTCCAAATCGAATGCCACGGCGTTGTCCAACGAATTGAGTACAAACGGCGAATGTGTTGTAATGATAAACTGTATGTTGGGAAATACCTTTGTCAAAAAGGGCATTATCATCTTTTGCAACTCCAGATGCAAATGCGTTTCCACTTCGTCTATCAATACGATTCCTTTCTTCTGATAGGCACGCGTCAAGCTGTCTTTTGCCTGCATTTTCAGAATCAGATCGACCACAATATCCAAGATAGCGGCATAACCATCGGACACTTCCGTAAACTTGAATTCCTTCCCTTCCGTCAGGATACGAAAACTATAATCCTTATAGTTGAACTTCAAGTGCAGATCTTTATCTTGGAAAATTTGGCAAAGAAGTTCCCCAAAATCAATAAACCATTGATTGATTTCTTCCGCATCTTCCATCTGATTTTCATTTCGCGCCAATGCTTCTTGAATCTTCAGGTCTGACAAGAAGTTCAAAAATTGGCTGGTTATCGTAGTCTTTACCTCAATATTCGTATAATATACAGGCTTAGTAGGACTCTTAGGTTCAATCATTTGAGGTTTTCGGGCTGCCTGATAAAATGCGACAATAATATCGCCGTTTTTATAATCTTTTACGAACTCTCCAAAGTTTGTAAAATCAATACGAATTTTATTCTCAAATACGCCGAATTGGGTTAAATGTGATTGAAAAAAGTTTTTAAGTCGTTCTTCTCTCGAATTAAGCAACATTATAAATGTTGAAGGATCCCTTTTTATTCCTTCCATTTGATTTGCTATCGCGTTCAACAACACCGTTTTACCACTACCATTCTTACCTGTTATCATCAAGTGCGGCGTCTGTTCATCGGCAATGGGTATATCGAAGTCCTTCAGATGGAACAATTCGTTGACATGTATATTCTTAATGAAGTAATTCATACGTCTATTCTTTTAATTCATCAATTGTTATCACAAATGCGATTCTTTACAATTATCTATAATATCGTTTATCCACTCTACAAAACGTGGGCATTTGTTCCACTTGGAATAGTCCTTATCTTCTTTATGGAGGTTGTTGAAATGCAAAATTAGAAAACTTTTTCAAAAGCCCTGCAACATTGCTCCCTTTTTATTGAAAACGTGTCCTTATCTGCTCTCCGCAATTACAAATTACAATTACAGTTAGCCAAAATGAATTTTAAGATTCTTCGCTGCACTCAGAATGACGCGCCCCTCCCCGCTCCTGCCCTCTCATCCCCTCAGAACTTCAAGTAGAACTCGCCCGTCAGGCGGCGGTAGTCGTCGGAGTAGTCGCCACCCGCCTGGTGGATGTAGAGCGTATCTTCGGTCACAGGGCCCAGCCGTCGGCCGTAGGTGACCAGCACGCGGCGGGCGGGCTTGCCTGCCTTGGTGTAGACGCGCGTGCGATGCTGGGGATAGAGGCCCTGCATCCAGGCGGCGTCTTCGGCCGCACGCTCCACCTCGCTGGGGATGACGATGCTCACCACTCCGCCCTCGCTCAGCAGACGGGCCGAACGGCGGAAGAGCAGGTCGTAGTTCAGGCCACCGGCATGGCGGGCGGTGTTGCGCTGACGGTCGGGGCACGGCAGGGCATCGACGAAGTAAGGAGGATTGGAAACAATCAGATCGAACCGGCCATCGGGCTGGAAATCGTTGAAATCGGCACAAACCACCTCTATCCGATCGGGCCAGGGCGAACCGGCCACGTTCTCGGCCGCCTGCGCAGCGGCAGGAGCGTCTATCTCGACCGCCGTCACGCGCAGATGGGGGTTGCGCTGGGCCAGCTGGAGGGCGACAAGGCCCGTGCCTGTGCCTACATCGAGCGCCGTATGTGCCTGGACCACAGGCGCCCAAGCGCCCAACAACACGCCGTCGGTGCCCACCTTCATGGCGCAGCGATCGTGGTGTACAATAAATTGTTTAAACAAAAAAGACGAGTCGGACATATCGGTTGCGGTTATTGTGCGGCCAAAATTAGTGAAAGACGAAGGAATAATGCATGCGAAAGCGGCTGTTTTTTGTCTTTTTAAAGAATTAGGGGCCGATTAATAGAAAGAAATAGCGTAAATTTGCAACTGCTTTGTGAACTCCCACAAGAGAGTACTAACTTAACATGACAGAAATGAAGAAAAGATTTTATATGGGTGACGACGAATCGCAGGGCGGAAAGGGCTTTTCCGTCATTGCCGACTTTGAAGGAAACGAAGAGCAGATTATGGATGTCGATATCGACAACGTATTGCCCGTGCTGCCGCTACGCAACATGGTGCTGTTTCCAGGGGTGCTCATGCCCGTGTCGGTGGGCCGCAAGTCGTCGCTCCGACTGATACGTGACGCTGAAAAGAAGGGACTGTACATCGGCGTGGTGTGCCAGAAGGTGGCCGACACGGAAAACCCGCTGATGGACGACCTGCACGACATAGGTACGGTGGCCAAGGTGATCCGCGTGCTGGAGATGCCCGACCAGAGCACCACCGTCATCCTGCAGGGAACGAAGCGGATGCAGCTGAAGGAAATCGTAGAGACCACGCCCTATCTGCAGGGACACGTGACCACCATCAACGAGGAGCTGCCCGAAAAGAACGACAAGGAATTCCAGGCACTGGTCGAGGCTTGCAAGGACCTCATCGTGCGCTACATGCGTACGTCGGAGATGTTCTCGCAAGACCCCTCGTTCGCCATCAAGAACATCAGCAACCCCATCTTCCTCATCAACTTCATCTGTACCAACCTGCAGCTGAAGAAGGACGAGAAGATCGAACTGCTGCGGATGAACTCCCTGCGCGAACGGGCCTACCACTTGCTGGAGATACTGAACCGCGAAGTGCAGCTGGCCGAAATCAAGGCATCTATCCAGATGCGTGCCCGCGAGGACATCGACCAGCAACAGCGCGAATACTTCCTGCAACAGCAGATCAAGACCATTCAGGACGAGCTGGGCGGAAGCACGCAGGAACAGGAGATAGCCGAAATGCGCAAGAAGGCAGAGACGGTGAAGTGGAGCGACGAGGTGAAGGCCACCTTCCTGAAAGAGGTGGACAAGCTGGAGCGCACACACCCGCAGTCGCCCGACTACAGCGTGCAGCTGAACTACCTGCAGACGATGCTGAGCCTGCCCTGGGGCATCTATACGACGGACAACCTCAACCTGAAGAACGCCGAAAAGACGCTGAACAAAGACCACTACGGACTGGAGAAGGTGAAGGAACGCATCCTGGAGCACCTGGCCGTACTGAAGCTGAAGGGAGACATGAAATCGCCCATCATCTGCCTCTATGGCCCTCCGGGCGTGGGAAAGACGTCGCTGGGACGCTCGATAGCCGCCGCGCTGAAGCGCAAGTACGTGCGCATGTCGCTGGGAGGCGTGCACGACGAGGCGGAGATACGCGGACATCGCCGCACGTATATCGGCGCCATGCCGGGACGCATCATCAAGAACCTGATCAAGGCGGGATCGTCGAACCCTGTCTTCATCCTCGACGAGATAGACAAGGTGAGCGCCGACCGTCAGGGCGACCCGTCGTCGGCCTTGCTCGAAGTGCTCGACCCTGAGCAGAACTCGACCTTCCACGACAACTTCCTCGACGTGGACTACGACCTGTCGAAAGTGATGTTCATCGCCACGGCCAACAACCTGAACACCATCCCCGGCCCCTTGCTGGACCGCATGGAGCTGATCGAGGTGAGCGGATACATCACGGAGGAGAAGATCGAGATTGCCCGACGCCACCTGGTGCCCAAGGAGCTGGAAAACAACGGCCTGAAGAAGACCGACGTGAAGCTGCCCAAACAGACGCTGGAAGCCATCATCGAGTCGTACACCCGCGAGAGCGGCGTGCGCGAGCTGGAGAAGAAGATAGGCAAGATATTGCGCAAGGTGGCCCGACAGTATGCCACCGAGGGAACGCTGCCAAAGGCGGAGATCAAGCCCGAAGACCTGTACGACTACCTGGGCGTGGCCGAATACACGCGCGACAAGTATCAGGGCAACGACTATGCGGGCGTGGTGACAGGCCTGGCATGGACGGCCGTGGGCGGCGAAATCCTCTTCGTGGAGACGAGCCTGAGCCGGGGCAAGGGCGGACGCCTGACGCTGACAGGTAACCTGGGCGACGTAATGAAGGAGTCGGCCATGCTGGCGCTGGAGTACATCAAGGCGCATGCGTCGCTGCTGGGGCTGGACGAGGAAATCTTCGACAACTGGAACATCCACATCCACGTGCCCGAAGGCGCCATACCCAAGGACGGACCGTCGGCGGGCATCACGATGGCCACTTCGCTGGCTTCGGCCCTGACGCAGCGCAAGGTGAAGGCCAACCTGGCCATGACGGGCGAAATAACGCTGCGCGGCAGGGTACTGCCCGTGGGAGGCATCAAGGAGAAGATCCTGGCCGCCAAGCGCGCAGGCATCAAGGAAATCATCCTGAGCGAGGAGAACCGCAAGAACATCGACGAGATTCAGGACATCTACCTCAAGGGGCTCACCTTCCACTACGTGAAGGATGTGAAAGAGGTGTTCGCCATCGCGCTGACCGACGAAAAGGTGGCCGATCCCCTCGACCTGACTGTCAAGAAAGATAAGGAACAAAAAGAAGAAGCATGAAATTCGAATTACAATATACCGACAGCAAGACCAATGCCCGTGCAGGCCTGATAACGACCGACCACGGGCAGATCGAAACTCCCATCTTCATGCCTGTAGGCACTGTGGGCACCGTCAAAGGTGTGCACCTGACGGAACTGAAGGAGGACATCAAGGCGCAGATCATTCTGGGCAACACCTACCACCTGTACCTCCGTCCGGGCCTCGACGTGCTGGAGAAAGCGGGCGGCCTGCACAAGTTCAACGGCTTCGACCGCCCGATGCTGACCGACAGCGGTGGCTTCCAGGTGTTCTCCCTTTCGAGCATCCGCAAGCTGCGCGAAGAGGGAGCCGAGTTTCGCTCGCACATCGACGGCAGCAAGCACATCTTCACGCCCGAACGCGTGATGGACATCGAGCGCACCATCGGGGCGGACATCATGATGGCCTTCGACGAATGTACGCCTGGCGATGCCGACTACAACTATGCCAAGAAGTCGATGGAGCTGACCCATCGCTGGCTGGACCGCTGCATCGCGCGCTTCAACGAGACGGAGCCGAAGTATGGCTACCACCAGGCGCTGTTCCCCATCGTGCAGGGCTGTGTGTATCGCGACCTGCGCACGCGCTCGGCCGAGTACATCGCCTCGAAGGGGGCGGAAGGCAACGCCATCGGCGGACTGGCCGTGGGCGAGCCTGTGGAGAAGATGTACGAGATGATCGAGCTGGTGAACGACATCCTGCCCAAGGACAAGCCCCGATACCTGATGGGTGTAGGCACGCCCGTCAATATACTGGAGGGCATCGAGCGCGGTGTGGACATGTTCGACTGCGTGATGCCTACCCGCAACGGCCGCAACGGCATGCTCTTCACAAAGGACGGCATCATCAACATGCGCAACAAGAAGTGGGAGACCGACTTCTCGCCCATCGAGGCCGACGGCGCTTCGTACGTGGATACGCTCTACACGAAGGCCTACCTGCGCCACCTCTTCCACGCGCAGGAGCTGCTGGCCATGCAGATAGCCTCCATCCACAACCTGGCCTTCTACCTGTGGCTGGTGGGCGAGGCACGCAAGCACATCATTGCAGGCGACTTCGCGACTTGGAAACCCATGATGGTCAAACGAGTATCTACTAGATTATGAAAAAACTGAAAGGCATACGGATGCCGAAACTGAATGTCAGCATATCCAGGCTGACAGGCGGATTTCTGCGGCGGCTGGACATGTACATCATCAAGAAATTCTTGGGAACGTACATTTTCGCCATCGCACTGATCATCTCTATTGCGGTCGTTTTCGACTTCAACGAGAAGCAGGACAAGTTCATGTCGCACGAAGCTCCCTGGAACGCCATCATCTTCGACTATTACCTGAACTTCATCCCCTATTTTGCCAACCTGTTCAGCCCGCTGTTCGTGTTCATTGCCGTCATTTTCTTCACTTCCAAGCTGACAGAAAATTCGGAAATCATTGCCATGTTTTCCTCGGGCATGAGCTTCAAGCGCATCTTGCGCCCCTACATGGTTTCGGCCGGCATCATTGCTGTTGCCACCTTCTGGCTGGGAGGATACGTCATCCCCAAGGGCAGCGTGACGCGTATCAACTTCGAGGACAAGTATTACAAGCCACGAAAGGCAAACTCGGCACGAAACATCCAGCTGGAGGTGGACACGGGCGTCATTGCCTACATCGACCGCTTCGAGAACTATCGTCAGACGGGCTACCGTTTCTCGTTGGACAAGTTCAAGGACAAGCAGCTGGTTTCCCACCTGACGGCCCGCAGCATCACCTACGACACGACTGCCTATCATCGCTGGACCATCAAGGACTATATGATACGCGAAATGGACGGAATGAAAGAAAAAATCACGCATGGGGACAGGATAGACACGACGCTCTTCATGGAGCCTGCCGACTTCCTCATCATGAAGAACCAGCAGGAGATGCTGACCAATCCGCAGCTGAGCGAATACATCGACCGACAGAAGCAGCGAGGATTTGCCAATATCAAGGAGTTCGAAATCGAGTATCACAAACGCATCGCCATGTCGTTTGCCTCCTTCATCCTGACATTGATTGGAGTCTCCCTGTCGTCCAAGAAGACCAAAGGGGGTATGGGACTTTATCTGGGTATCGGATTGGGACTGAGCTTCTCGTACATCCTGTTCCAGACCATTGCGTCTACATTTGCCGTCAATGGCAATGTGCCGCCCATGATCGCGGTATGGATCCCCAACATCCTGTATGCCTTCATCGCATTCTATCTGTATAAGAAAGCACCTAAATAAGAGAGGTATAGAAACATTGAAGCCCCTCCAGTCCTTGTGTCGCCACAAGTGCTGGAGGGGCTTTTTTGTTGTATTCATTTCCTCTTATCAACCACTCTCCTCCTGTCAGACCGATTGGAACAATCAGTTCAGATAGGACGAAAGCTCAGCAGCAGAGATGTTTTTGGCAATAATCACACCATTATCATCCAGTAAATAGTTTGTAAAACCACGACCTAAACGGTATTGTTTAAAGAGGTCGGAGTTTTCACCATCCGTTTCTACAAAACAGACGGGAGTAACTATTTGGTCCTTACGAATGGTCTCTTCGAATACGGAACGATATTCATCGAACGAAACGGAAACCATTTCCACATTTTGATTGGAGGCCGCACGAAGCACATTGCTCAAACTTGCGTTTTGCATACGGGACTGCGCATCATAACTGGCCCAAAAGCTCAATAACACGTATTTGCCTTTCAGATTTGAAAGTTCGTGTTGTTCATCAGACATAGATTGGATTTTAAAATCAGGGGCTATGTCACCCACATTCAAACCTCCCGTAGGTTTGTCTTTTGATACAAAAGAAGTCAAGGAACTAACTAGTAATACAACAAAAATCCATTTTACATATCTCATGCAATACGGTTTTGGTTAATACTATCCGGGACTGTCGTTCGTGACAGTGATTTCTTCCCGGAACATTGTCTCTCAGGCCTCTCCCACCAAAGAACTCTGATAGTCAAAGCCTTTAATCTGAAATCGGCTGCAAAGGTACGTATTTCTCAAAGTATAATCCAAACAAACAAGTAATTTTCTTACTTTTTAAGGGTCGTTTTTTATGTTATTTAGCATATTTTGCTCCACAAACAGGCTTGGGCAAAAGGAAACGGATGCGTCTCGACAAAAAAATCAAGTAAGCTTGTTTTTCCTCTTTCTACATTTATATTATCTTTGCGTCCAAATTGAGATGAAGCATGAAGTTTTCTGAATTACCCCTGAACGACAGCGTTCTTGATGCGCTCGACGCCATGCGCTTCGAAGAATGTACTCCTATACAAGAAAAATCGATTCCAGTAATACTCGAAGGAAGAGACCTGATAGCCGTGGCACAGACGGGAACAGGCAAAACAGCTGCCTATCTGCTGCCCGTACTGAATCGTCTTTCAGAAGAAGAACATCCCGAAGATGCCATCAACTGCATCGTGATGGCGCCTACACGCGAACTGGCCCAACAGATAGACCAGCAGATGGAAGGCTTTTCTTATTTCATGCCTGTGAGCAGCGTGGCTGTATATGGAGGAAACGATGGCGTCTTGTTCGAACAGCAGAAGAAAGGGCTTACGCTGGGAGCCGATGTGGTGATAGCAACCCCAGGCCGCCTGATAGCCCACCTGAACTTGGGTTACGTAGACCTTTCGAAGGTATCCTATTTCATTCTGGACGAAGCCGACCGCATGCTCGACATGGGTTTCTACGACGACATCATGCAGATCGTGAAATACCTCCCAAAGGAACGTCAGACGATCATGTTCTCCGCTACCATGCCTGCCAAGATACAGCAGCTGGCGAAAAACATCCTGAACAACCCCGCAGAGGTAAAACTGGCCGTATCCAAACCTGCCGACAAAATCATACAGGCCGCCTACGTCTGCTATGAGAACCAAAAGCTGGGCATCATACGCAGCCTGTTCGCAGAGGAGGTCCCCGAGCGGGTTATCATCTTCGCTTCCTCGAAAATCAAAGTGAAAGAAGTGACAAAAGCCCTGAAGCAGATGAAACTGAACGTAGGCGAAATGCACTCCGACCTGGAGCAGGCGCAACGCGAAGCCGTCATGCACGAGTTTAAGGCAGGGCGCATCAACATCCTGGTGGCGACCGACATCGTGGCGCGTGGCATCGACATCGATGACATCCGCCTGGTCATCAACTTCGACGTACCCCACGACTGCGAAGACTATGTGCATCGCATCGGACGTACTGCCCGTGCCAACAATGACGGTGTGGCCATCACCTTCGTCAGCGAAAAGGAGCAGACTAACTTCCACACCATCGAGAAATTCCTTGAGAGAGATATCTATAAGATTCCTGTTCCGGCCGAACTGGGTGAAGCGCCCGAATATCAGCCACGCAACAACGAAAAAGGTGGACGAAAACGAGGAGGAGGCAAATCGCGCAGAGGCGGACGAAAAGGTGCTGGCAACAAAGGAAAAAAAACGAATAAAGAATAATCTTTGCTTTTTATCTTATCCCATAAATAAAGAAATAGCCCAAGGCATCTTGTCTCGGGCTATTTTTATTTTCAGAAGGCTTTGCGTATCCTCATTTGGAAACCTAGATTGTCGCCATAAATCTCTCCTGTATCCAGACCTAGGGAAGCATGAATCAGCCATGTCTTCTGCTTGTCGGGCATGTATTGGAAAGCGACATAAGCTGAGAAGTTTTCCAAGATATCGAGCGTAGGCGTCCCATGTGTACCCCACGTGCGATTAAAGGACATCTTGGCTATATAGTTCCATTTGTCGGAAAATTCGCCGCTCCAACCCACATGCAGGGCTTTTACGCGATTGTACTTGAACGACATGCTCCCATCTTCATTGTAAATGGGCGAACGAAGCAAGGGATTGCCGTTGGCCATTCCCCAATGGGCCCATCCATGGTACAAGCCGTTGTTGTAATAGTTGTCACTACCTCCAGTCTTATGTACAGGTCCGTCTTCAGGTTCGTGAAGTCCATGGAGCGGACCACTTTGGTTGGTGGTCTGCAGAAACTCCAATACAACATTGTTGATCGGACGGAAGTTGTTGAACTTCAACTCTATACCCCAAAGGCCGTCCCATCCGTTCTGCTTGCCCATGGCGGAGAAGTCTTCAAAGTAATTGTCCAGATAGGCGCTGATCGAGAAGTCTTTTCCACGATAGGTTCCACGAATCTGTTCGGTCCCTACAAAATTGCCCTGATAAAACAAGGCATCGTTAGCAGGTTTGTCTTCGTCAGCCGACCCTGGGATAAATATGCGGAAGTAGTCCTTCAAAGTGTTTCCCAAATCGACTTCTCCGCTGCTGGTCACCCTCTGACCTCCAAACTCTGTATCCAAAGTCATGCCAAAATCCAATTGCCATTTACCGTCAGGCACTCCGATACGTACAAATCCTTCTTTATGATGGTATTTGATATTCTTGGTATACCAAGCTCCTCCAGCCACGTTGGCATGGTCTTTCAGCCAATTGCTGTCCGTAAACCAGCCGTATGAGATTTCTCCCTTGATGGCCAGACGCGGCAACAGATAGAGGTATTCAGGGATACCTATCATGATTTGTGGGATAGGTCTGGAATTGCCCGACCAGGTAAGTTCTCCACTACTCAGGCGGCTGTTGATCAACGGCGCTGTCATCTCTTTGCTTCCAGCAAAAATGCCGAACCATTTGTATCTGAAATCAGCGTAAGCCTGCTGGATGCCAGAACTGAAACCTGCGGCTGCAATCACATCTAATCCGGCCTCTACATCCCACTTGCCCCATCGGTCGTTATAGAAGACACCACCACGGATATAGGTACTATTGTCAAGAGAAGCCAATCCCTGCAGATTGCTCACTTGCCACAAAGGAGTATTGTCACCTGTGCGAACAGTAGCTCCATATTCTACAAAAGAGTTGAGCTTGTTTTGTTTTTGTGCCGTCGCACTTCCAACGCTAGCAAGCAGAAGTGCTAAAAGGCCAACTTTCATATACATAAATAAGCACGCTTTAATGTAAGACGGTGCAAAAGTAGGAAAAATCCAGCAGTCAGATGCCTTTTCGTTGATATTTTGTTGATAAGAAAAACAGAACTTTTGACTCGTTTATCCAATAATTCTGCTATTTTTGCACCATGATTGAATTGTCCCGACACATAGAAACACTGCTACTGGAGAATGATTGCGTCATTGTTCCCGATTTTGGAGGCTTTGTCGCTCATTACAATCCGGCTACTTATATAGAGGAAGAAAACATTTTCCTTCCCCCTACCCGTACCATTGGTTTCAACTCGCAATTGAAAATGAACGACGGGCTTTTGGTACAATCGTATATGGCTGTCTATGGCACCAACTTCCCTGATGCCACCCGTATGGTAAACAAGGAAGTGCAAAACCTAGTAGCCTGCCTGCACGAAAACGGCAAAGTTGAACTGCCCAACATCGGCGAGATAAGCTATACAATCCATGGCACTTGTAATTTTACGCCTTATGACAATCGAATGACTACTCCCGGCCTGTATGGACTGGACAGCTTCGAACTAAAACCGCTGGCCGCGCTGCATAAGGCAGAGGTGCGCAACCATCTGCATGCTCCTTCTATAGAAGCAAGACCGTCGAGACGTATCAGAAGAAGCAGTTACCATTGGAAGTTAAAACGTTCCTACCTGTCCAACGCCGTTGCCTTTATCGCTGCCATAGCCTTGTTTTTCATGTTTTCTACCCCGATAGAAAACACCGAAACCATTCAAGGCAACTATGCCCGCCTGCTTCCCACAGAAATATTCGAGCAGCTGGAAAAGCAATCGCTGGCTGTCACACCTGTCGTTACACCCCAATCATCAAAGGTGCAACAGAAAGCCAAACAGCAGGCCAAACAAACTGAAGCAGCCAAAGCTCAAACATCCAAAGAGGTGAAGCCGATAGCCGTTCGCGAAGTGAAAGTTAAAACGGTAGAAACTAAAAAAGCTCCTGTAGTTGCTCAACCGACCAAACCAGTTGAAAGCAAACCGGCAGTCGCCGAGGCTTCTCCTGCAGCTAAGGCAGCTAAGAATGTCAAGAAGCCGTATCACATCATTGTAGCCAGTGTAGGTACAGAGAAAGATGCGCGCGCAACAGCCGAGCAGCTGAAAAAAGAAGGATATGAAGGTGCTTCAGCCATCATCGGCAATGGAAAAATGAGAGTTAGCATCGAGTCTTTCTCCACTCAGGCAGAAGCTTATCGTAGCTTGCAAGTTATCCGTGAGCAGAAAGCCTATCAGAACGCATGGGTGCTGAAGTATTGAAAAACATCATTTCGAAGAACTCATAACAACCACCAAGCATGAAACGTGTACGTTGTCCCAAATGCGAGAATTTTCTAACCTTCGATGAGACTAAATATACCGAAGGCCAGTCTTTGGTTTTCATTTGCGACCATTGCAAAAAGCAGTTCAGCATCCGACTGGGCAAAAGCAAAGTACAGGCGCCGCGAAAAGAAGAAAAACTGGACGAGAAAGAATTTCAAAACGCCTTTGGCAGCATCACTGTAATTGAGAATGTTTTCGGCTTCAAACAGGTACTCCCGCTACAGGAAGGCGACAACGTCATAGGACGCCGATGCATTGGTACAGAAATCAATGTACCTATTGAAACTTCTGACATGAGCATGGACCGTCGCCATTGCATCATCAACGTGAAGCGCAACAAACAGGGGGAAATAGTCTATACTCTGCGCGATGCCCCCAGCCTGACAGGAACATTCCTGAACAACGAGATATTGGGCGATCGCGACCGCGTTCGTATCGAAGACGGAGCCATAGTCACCATTGGCGCCACTACGTTCATATTACGGGCAGGAGAGTAAATCCCTAAGATTCCCATAAAATAAAAAAACGCCTGAGGCTTTCTGTTCAATTCCTCAGGCGTTTTCTTTTTATTGATTGTTATAGTTATTATTCAGCTTCCGAAGAAAGTCTTCTTCTTCTGGCGGGCTTTTCCTTAGTAGCATCTACTTTGGGCTCTATAGTTACTCCAGCCAGCTCTGGGTCGATCATGATACGTCCGCAGTATTCGCAAACGATTACTTTCTTGCGAGAGCGAATATCCAATTGTCTCTGAGGCGGAATCTTATTGAAGCAACCACCACAAGCATCGCGCTGTACGTAAACGATACCCAAACCATTGCGAGAATTCTTACGAATGCGCTTGAATGACTGAAGCAGACGGGGCTCGATTTTTGTTTCCAAGTCCTTTGCCTTGTCTCTCAGCTTTTCTTCCTCTTGTTTGGTTTCTGAGATAATTTCGTCCAGCTCGTTTTTCTTTACTTCCAGATCCTGTTTTCTTTCTTCCAACTGAGCTGCACTGGCTTCCATCTCTTTCGACTTCGCAGCTTCTTGTTCTGTAAACTCGCGGATACGTTTTTCGCACAACTCGATCTCCAAAGTCTGGAACTCAATTTCCTTGCTCAAGAAGTCATATTCGCGGTTGTTGCGTACATTCTCCTGCTGTTCCTTATACTTTGCTACAGAAGCCTTAGCTGTTTCGATTTCCACCTTCTTGGTTGCGATGGATGTTTTCAGTTCAGTTACTTCCGTCTTAATTCTTTCGATACGAGTGCTCAAACCTGCAATTTCGTCTTCCAAGTCTTGTACTTCCAAGGGGAGTTCTCCTCTCAAAGTCTTGATTTCATCAATCTTGGAAAGAGTTGTTTGCAACTGGAACAAGGTCTTCAACTTCTGCTCAACAGTTAGTTCCTGCTGATCTTTTTTTGCTTCTTTAGCCATTTCTGTTACATGTATTTTATGGGATTGGTGCTCACCTTGGTCTGCTGTACTTCCAGACTGGGGAACAGTTCCCTGATTATTGTATAAAATATCTCTTTTGTATATTGCTCACTTTCATAATGCCCGATCTCGGCCAACAGAATGTCGCCCTCATGTCCGAAATATTCATGATACTTTATTTCACCCGTAATGAACACGTCTGCTCCTTGTCGGATGGCAAGCGGCATCAGGAAAGCACCTGCACCTCCACATAAAGCAACCTTCTGTATTTCCCTACCCATCAGTTTGTTATGACGCAAACATTCTACTTCAAAAGTCTTCTTCACCTTTTTCAGGAAGTCAAGCTCTGTCTCCGGCTCCGACAGTTCGCCTATCACGCCAGCACCTGCCTGCTGCCAAGTATTCTGCAATGGATAGAAGTCGAATGCCGGCTCTTCATATGGATGTACAGCCAACAGCGCCTGAAGCACTTCTGCCTTCCTATAGGCTGGCAGGATTGTCTCAAGACGCACTTCTGATTCGGTATGCAACTCACCTATCGTACCACAGTAAGGATGCGTTCCCTCCTGCGCACGAAATGTTCCTTTTCCTTCCACATTGTAACTGCATGAATCATAATTCCCAATACAGCCACATCCTGCGGAAAACAGAGCGTTTCTTACTTCTGAAGCTTGCGCTACAGGAACGAAAGTGACCAATTTGAGCAACGCATTCTCTTTAGGTTCCAATACACGCAGATTCTTCAAGCCAAGTTTCTCAGCCATCTTGAAGTTCACTCCCCCCCAAGCATTATCCAGATTGGTATGGGCGGCATAAACAACGATGTCGTTTTTGATGGCTTTCAAAATACAACGTTCCACGTAGTCACGCCCCGTTATCGATTTATAACCTTTGAACAGGAGTGGATGATGGGCTATCACCAAGTTGTACCCAAGTGCAATCGCCTCGTCCAGCACTGCTTCAGTAACGTCAAGACACAACAAAGCCCCTGTTGCTTCCGCATCTGTCAATCCTATTTGCAGGCCGGCATTATCAAATCCGTCTTGCAATGGCAGAGGCGCGAACCGTTCAAGGGCGCTTACGATCTCCTTTATTTTCATAATAAAACAGAGAATTTGGATGCAAAGATAGTAAAAAGTAAGGATGTGATAAATAAAATCCGATATTTTCGGCAAAAAAATGACAGGCATAGGTAGAAAAGCACGTTTTTTTGCAGACAGAAAGGCCATTTGTCGGATGAAGCCAAATATTTATCGTATCTTTGTCTCACTGATTCATTCAAAAAATACATTCAACTATGATAGCAAACGAAAGAGACGTCCGTCACGAACACATACTGAGTGTAGCCCGACAAATGATGACAGCTGCACGCACTGCCCCTAAAGGCAAAGGTATCGATGCCATCGAAGTTGCCATGGCGACCGATGAAGATTTGCAGAAGCTCTCTGCTGAAATGCGGCAAATTTCAGAAGAAACTGGTATGAAATTCTTCCTGCGCGATGCCGACAATATATTGCAAGCCGAATGCGTGGTTATAATAGGTACACGTGAACAACCTCAGGGGCTGAACTGTGGACATTGCGGATATGCCACCTGTGCTGCACGTCCGAAAGGCGTTCCTTGTGCTTTGAACACTGTCGACGTAGGTATTGCCATCGGTTCAGCCTGTGCTACAGCTGCCGACATGCGTGTCGATACCCGCGTTATGTTCTCTGCAGGCCTGGCTGCCCAACGCTTGCAATGGTTGCCCGAATGCCATAGCGTATTTGCCATCCCTGTCAGCGCTTCCTCCAAAAATCCATTTTTCGACCGCAAACCTAAAGATGCCAATAAATAATGATGGAAACAACCGCAACCATACTTCCTGCAGAATGGACACGCCAAAGTGGCGTACAGCTGACTTGGCCACATGCAGCTACCGACTGGGCCTACATGCTCGATGAAGTTCAGACGTGTTTTCTCCACATCGCCCGCGAAATAGCTGCTCGCGAACTACTTCTCATTGTCACTCCTGAACCCGAAGAAGTGAAACGTCAGATCTCCGATACGGTCAATATGGGAAACGTACGCCTCATACAATGCGCAACCAACGATACGTGGGCACGCGACCATGGCGCCATTACCCTACTCGATGCTGACGAACCTGTTCTGCTCGATTTCAAATTCAACGGCTGGGGGTTGAAATTTGCTTCAGATAAGGACAATCTTATTACCCGCCGATTGACAGATGCCAATGCACTGCATGGCAGATATGTCAATTGCCTGGGCTTTGTTCTCGAAGGAGGTTCCATCGAAAGTGATGGTAAAGGTACTTTGCTCACCACATCAGAATGTCTGCTTTCCCCCAATCGCAACGGACAAATGACTCAGAAAGAGATAGAGACATACCTTCGTAATACTTTTCATGTACAACAAGTTCTCTGGTTGGATCACGGTTACCTGGCGGGTGACGACACAGACAGCCATATCGATACCTTGGCACGCCTTTGCCCCAACGACACCATCGTATACGTGCAATGTACCGACACAACTGACGAACATTACGAAGCCCTTCGCCTCATGGAAGAACAACTGAAAACGTTCCGAACCTTGAAAGGCGAGCCTTATCGTCTGCTCCCCTTGCCCATGGCCAATGCCATCATCGAAGATGGCGAACGCCTGCCGGCTACCTATGCCAACTTTCTCATCCTGAACGAAGCCGTGCTCTACCCCACTTACAACCAGCCCGACAACGATCGTCGTGCCGCCGAAGTGCTTCAGCAGGCCTTCCCTGATTACGAGATTGTGGGTATCGACTGCCGTGCCCTTATCTGCCAACACGGGTCGCTGCATTGTGTAACGATGCAGTATCCTATAGGAGTCTTACGATAAAATTAAAAAATAACAAAATACAGATTAGTACAATATGAGAAAAATAAAAGTAGGCATCATCCAACAAGCCAATACCGCTGACCTGCGGATGAATCTGATGAATTTGGCCAAGAGCATTGAAGCATGTGCTGCTCATGGTGCACAGTTAGTTGTACTGCAAGAGCTGCACAACTCACTTTATTTCTGCCAAACAGAAAATACACAACTTTTCGACTTGGCCGAACCTATCCCTGGCCCTTCTACAGGTTTCTATTCCGAACTGGCAGCTGCCAACCGAATTGTTCTTGTGACTTCGCTCTTCGAAAAACGTGCACCAGGGCTGTATCACAACACAGCTGTAGTCTTCGACCGTGATGGAAGCATTGCAGGCAAGTATCGCAAAATGCACATCCCCGACGATCCCGCATACTACGAAAAATTCTATTTCACTCCAGGTGATTTGGGCTTCGAACCGATACAGACCTCGCTTGGCAAACTAGGCGTGCTTGTCTGCTGGGACCAATGGTATCCTGAAGCTGCCCGCCTCATGGCACTGAAGGGAGCCGAACTGCTGATCTACCCCACTGCCATTGGATGGGAAAGTACCGATACAGATGATGAAAAAGCCCGCCAGCTGAATGCCTGGATTATTTCACAGCGTGGACATGCCGTAGCTAATGGGCTGCCTGTCATTTCCGTGAACCGTGTCGGTCATGAGCCTGACCCTTCGGGACAAACCAATGGCATTCTTTTCTGGGGAAACAGTTTCGTAGCAGGTCCTCAAGGCGAACTCTTGGCTCAAGCCAGCAACGACCGTCCAGAAAATTTAGTGGTTGAAGTCGACATGGAACGTTCTGAAAACGTACGCCGATGGTGGCCTTTCCTTCGCGATCGCCGCATCGATGCTTACGAAGGTATTGTAAAAAGATTTATCGACTGAATAATTGAAGTAAATCACTGAAGATCAACGAAAAGTAACACGTTTATTCATCAGGAAGTTTACCGTACCATAGATAAAGAGGCCGAGGAACTGAGCCAGATATTCGTTACAATCCCACAGCTCGACCAGCACGATAAGAAAAAGGAATTGGGCAACATAAGCCATTCCGAAAGCAATAAGAAAGAGCAGCACCTGCCGCCAGGTGTTGCTCTTTTTGTCTGTAGGAAATATCCAGTACTTGCACCAGATGAAGTTATGTGTCTGTGCAAGCACGTAAGCCGTCACGTTGGATGCCAGATAGTGAATGCCCAAAACGCCCATCATGATTCCGATGGTCGCCGCAGTAATCAGTGCATTCAGCGTGCCGATTACCGCAAAGCGGATGATTCGTGTTGTTTCTTTCACTATCGGTTCCAGGTGATTAGAAAGTTATTCTTTTACATCTACAATCAGATTCAGTTCGTCCAACTGTTTCTGATCGAGGAAGCCCGGTGCGTCAAGCATCACGTCGCGTCCGCTATTGTTCTTCGGGAAGGCAATGCAGTCGCGGATGCTATCCAGTCCGGCAAAGATGCTCACCCAACGGTCGAGACCATAAGCCAAACCTCCATGAGGGGGTGCACCATACTTGAAGGCATTCATCAGGAAGCCAAACTGCTCCTCTGCCTTCTCTGGCGTAAAGCCCAGGATTTCGAACATCTTAGCCTGCAGCTTCGCATCGTGGATACGAATTGAACCACCTCCCACTTCGATACCATTGCAAACCATGTCATAGGCATCAGCACGCACAGCAGCCGGATCGGTATCCAGCAAGGGGATATCTTCGTCCTTCGGATGAGTGAACGGATGATGCATGGCCATCAGACGGCCTTCTTCCTCGCTCCACTCGAACATAGGGAAGTCTACTACCCACAAGAGAGCAAATTTGTTCTTGTCGCGCAATCCCAGTTGGTTACCCATTTCCAGACGAAGTTCACAAAGCTGCTTGCGGGTTTTCATTGCATCGTCACCACTCAGGATCAGAATCAAGTCACCCGGTTTGGCACCAAAAGCTTCTTTCATCTGTTGCAGTACCTCTTGCGTATAGAATTTGTCTACACTCGACTTTACGTTACCATCAGCCTCTACACGAGCGTAAACCATGCCTTTGGCTCCGATCTGCGGACGTTTCACAAACTCAGTCAACGCATCGAGTTGCTTGCGCGTATAATGAGCTGCTCCTTCGGCACAAATACCACCGATGTAAGCTGCATTGTCGAATACCGAGAAGCCATATCCCTTCAGGATGTCCATCAGTTCGACAAACTTCATGCCGAAACGCAAGTCGGGCTTGTCACTACCATAATACTTCATGGCGTCTGCCCATGGCATGCGTTGGAAAGGTTCTGTTAACTCAACGCCACGCAATTCCTTGAACAGATACTTGGCCATTCCCTCGAAGAGTTCGATCACATCGTCCTGTTGCACGAACGACATTTCGCAGTCAATCTGTGTAAATTCCGGCTGACGGTCAGCACGCAAGTCCTCGTCACGGAAACATTTGGCAATCTGGAAATAGCGGTCGAAACCTGATACCATCAGCAGCTGTTTCAGCGTCTGCGGGCTCTGAGGCAACGCATAGAACTGTCCCGGATTCATACGTGAAGGAACGACAAAATCGCGCGCGCCTTCAGGAGTAGAACCGATGAGCAGCGGAGTTTCCACCTCGATAAATCCTTTGCTATCCAGATATTTGCGCACCTCGATAGTCATCTTGTGGCGCAGTTCCAGATTCTTGCGGACAGCTGTACGGCGTAAGTCCAGATAACGGTATTTCATGCGAATATCATCGCCACCGTCCGTATTGTCCTCGATGGTGAAGGGAGGAGTCAGAGCTGCGTTCAGAACATTCAGTTCCGACACGATAATCTCAATGTCACCCGTAGGAATGTTGCTGTTCTTGCTGAAACGCTCGTTTACTGTACCAGTCACCTGAATAACGTACTCACGTCCCAAGTGATTGGCCTGTTCGCACAAAGCAGCATTCACTTCCTCATTGAATACTAACTGGGTAATGCCGTAACGGTCGCGCAGGTCGATGAAGGTCATGCCTCCCATCTTACGGCTGCGCTGCACCCATCCGGCCAGCGTCACCTGCTTATTGACATCGGAGATGCGAAGCTCTCCGCAAGTATGTGTTCTATACATTTTTTATTAAGTTTTGATTTTATGAGTGCAAAAGTACGGAATATTTGGAATACTCTCTCTATTTTTTTGTCAGCTTTTTAATCTGCTCTTTACCTTTATCCAAAATCATACGGTTTTTGTGCGAAATATCCTCTACGATTGTCTCGTTGAGCTGCTTCAAACCATTGATATAGTCTTGTGCACGTTGCAGCACATTGACAGAGCCTTTTCCAGCATTACGGGGCACGATGACCTTCAATTCTTTCTGCACAATAGCCACTTCCACATCCTCGCCTGCCATCATGGGGTCGCCGTCAAAATGAACTACGCCCGGCTTTGTACGATGAATGCGCAGAGACTTACACTGGAAAGTCTTGATGCGGCTGTTTTGGTTAATGGTCTTGTTGAACAGCTGAAAAGACAATGCCGGTACGTCGAGTACCGTAAACGGTTCCAGAATCGTTACGTCGAGCAATCCGTCGTTCAAGGTAGCTTTCGGAGCAATATAAGCATTGTTTCCATACTGCGACGCATTGCCGCAGGCTATCAGGAAAGCTTTGTAGCGTGCCGACGGATTTCCGTCCATCTCCAGTTCGTAAACTTCCGGACGGTATTTCAAGCTTTCGCGCAGCGTCTGCTCCAGATACGTCAGAGGCCCCCTTCTGCCGGCTTGCGAAAATTTCAGGCTGACAAAAGCATCGAATCCCACCCCACACGTACAGAAGAAAGGCACATTATTTATTTTGCCGTAATCAATAATGTCCGTCACTCCGTCGTTGATGATATCCACCGCTTTTTTCGGCTCCATAGGGATCTGCAGATGGCGTGCCAGTCCGTTGCCCGATCCGCAGGGAATAATCCCCAGCGCCGTTTCCGTATGAACCAGCGAACGGGCAATCTCGTTGATAGTGCCGTCACCTCCGATTGCCACTACCGCAAAAGCCCCTTCAGCAGCTTTCCGTGCAGCAATCTCCACAGCATGTCCGGCATATTCGGTATAGACCACCTCTTTATCATAGCGTTCCTGGTCCAACCTTTCGTTCACCCAAGCCAGGATTTGCTCTTTACTCTGAGTGCCCGATACCGGATTTATAATAAAAACTATTTTTTTCTTATCCTTATTGTCCATTCCAAAATAAGTGGGATTTTCATGTCCTGCAAAAGTAATACAAATCCTTAGAAGAATGGCAAAAAACTTCTCCCTAAAACAATCATAAGTAGTTTTTTTAGTCCAATCGATACAAAAAAAGAACTAAAATTGCTATCTTTGCCCCCGTTTTTGAAACTTGAGCAAAAAAAACATACTAATTATAAGACATTCAATGGGTTTACTACAAGAAAAATTTGCGAAATACGACCTGCCCCAACAATTCATGGCCAAAGGCGTATATCCTTATTTCCGTGAAATCGACAGCCACCAGGATACAGAGGTACTGATGGATGGCAAAAAAGTCCTGATGTTCGGCTCCAATGCCTATATGGGACTGACGTATGACAAGCGAATCATTGATGCGGCCAAAGCCGCCACTGATAAATATGGCACGGGATGTGCCGGCTCACGCCTGCTGAACGGTACACTCGACATCCACGTACAGCTGGAGAAAGAGTTGGCCGAGTTCGTAGGAAAAGACGAAGCCCTCTGCTTCTCCACCGGATTTACCGTAAACGAAGGTGTCATTCCCCAGCTGGTAGGCCGAGGCGACTACATCATCTGTGACGACCGCGACCACGCTTCTATCGTCGATGGACGCCGCCTTTCATTCGCCACTCAGCTGAAGTATAAACACAACGACATGGAAGACCTCGAAAAAGAGCTCCAGAAATGCGAGCCCGATGCGGTCAAACTGATTGTCGTAGACGGCGTGTTCTCTATGGAAGGCGACCTGGCCAACCTGCCTGAGATTGTCCGCCTGAAGAAAAAATACAATGCAAGCATTTACGTCGACGAAGCCCATGGCTTGGGCGTATTCGGCCGTCAGGGAAGAGGTGTCTGCGACCATTTCGGCGTAACCGACGATGTAGACCTCATTATGGGTACCTTCAGCAAGTCACTGGCCTCTATCGGTGGTTTTGTGGCTGGCGACAAGGAAGTCATCAACTGGCTTCGCCACAATGCCCGTTCCTACATCTTCCAGGCCAGCAACACGCCTGCAGCAACAGCCGCAGCCCGCGAAGCGCTCCACATTATTCAGAACGAGCCCGAACGCATCCAGCGCCTGTGGGACATCACGAACTACGCACTGGAAGCTTTCCGTAATGCCGGATTCGAGATTGGTGACACCGAGTCACCCATCATTCCCCTCTACGTTCGCGATACGGAGAAGACCTTCACAGTCACCAAGCTGGCTTTCGACGAAGGCATCTTCATCAATCCCGTCATCCCGCCCGCCTGCGCTCCGCAGGATACATTGGTACGTGTAGCCCTCATGGCCACGCACACCAAGGAGCAGATTGACTATGCAGTTGAGAAGTTAACCAAATGCTTCAAACAGTTGGATATCATTAAGTAAATTCCACCTACACAAATTAAAAAAGGATGTGCGCTCTATCAAGATTGTACATCCTTTTTTATCTCAGCCTCATGAGATTCTTCGATCGGCTATTCATTTTTGACGTTTCAATTTCCCGAATGGCCTTTTTGGCATCATGAATAAAACGTCCCTTGGGATATATCCGAAGATAGCGCTGATAGTCCATCACTGTTCGGCAACGTTCAAAGAAAGCCCTTTCCTTACGAGCGTTGATGACTTCAGGAGAATCAGATACCGGTTTCTGTAAATCCGTCTGGTCTACTTTGGGCAAAGTTCTTCCTACATATATCGTTTTTTCAGGAATCATCGCATCTATTTCCCGCTCATCTTTCCGGATAGTATCTTTCTGATTTGTCCAAATAGCTTTCTCTTGCACTTTTTTTGCCCTATATATACTGTCACGCTTGAGGCGAGTAATTTTCTCTTGTAACTGTTCCTTATATGAAGACGACGGATAATCACGAAGAAACTGATAACAGTCTGTCAGAGTTGTACATTTAAACAGTGCATTCTGTTCTTCCACACTATTCACGTAAACACGAATTCCTATCAATAAAGCTGCCACCGCAAAAATTCCTACAACCCCTCCCACAATCATCATCCGATACGTTTTCCAATAAGATGATAAAGCCAACGGCTTATTGAAAGAAGACACTTGTTTTTTATTAAAAGACACAGACGAAATGACAGATGACGAAGAGCGAGCAGGAGCATGAGACTGTCTGGAAGAAGACTGCAACATCCGACAAGCCACTTCATATGCTTGCTGCGCCGTCGGGCGATCCCAAGTATTTAGTGACAAACATTGGCAAATAAAGTCTTCAAGTTCCTGAGAGCACCGACCGGACAAACTGGGAAAACCGGCTCCATTCAATTGCACACAACCGCCCATTCCTTCCCAAAAAACTTTACCAGTCAGCAGTTCGACCACACTCATGCCCAATGACCATATATCACTGGTTGCCACCACCAGAGGTGTGGACGAAAAACGCTCAGGTCCCATATAAGCTAATGTGCCGGAACTCATATTCATCCCCGCCCCTTTATGCAAGGTACGTCCTAGCTGGCGGCTGATGCCAAAATCAGAAATCATAAACCGTCCATCATCTCCAATCAGGATATTCCCCGGCTTTATATCTTGATGAATAATAGGAGGAATCTGGGCATGTAAAAACATTAAACCATTCGAGACATCCCGAATGAAACACCAAATGTCCCGTTCAGACATCCGCCCTATTAAACAGGCTGTAGACCCATTCATGCAATAGGGCATAACCAAAAAGGGACGTTGGTTGTAAACATCAAAATGATTCAGGTGAAGCAAGTTGGGATGATTTAATTTATAGGCAATCTTAAATTCATCCCTAAAATCCTGTATACCTTTTTCATCTACCAGGCTATAAATCTTGATAGCAACATCCAAATCAGCCAGCAAATTCCTGGCCAACCAGACTTCTCCGAAGCTACCGGCTCCCAATCTTTTCGTCAGCCGATAATGGTCTGCGAACAAACTGCCTTCATTCAAAATAATCATAATCAAGCTAGTTCCAATGGATTGTATCCGATGAAGATGTCGCAATCGTATCAGTTTCCGTACCACTTGCCGCACTTCCGCCAAAAGAATGATTACTTACACAGTAACCGATTCCTGCGATCACAGCAATCAGAAACAAAATCAAGACAAAACGGAAAAAACTATTCCATCCGAAAATGCGGTATTGTGTCATCCGTGTCATCCCCAATTCATTCTGTTCTTCCTTCTTGTTTTGGATGACATTGCAAAGAGCCACTGTTACATTGTCATATCCACCTTCTGTCAAAGCAGCTTCAATCAATTTATCCCTACAGCCTCCTATATCATCTTGGTATTCATCCATCACCTGAATAATTTCGTCATCCTGACACAAACCGCATAGACCATCACTACACAATAATAACGTATCTCCGTTCTTCAAATTATACACCCGAAAATCAGGAATTGCCCGTGTGGAAGGATCGCCTAAGCATCGCGTAATGATATTACTACAAGGATGCGAAATGGCATTTTCCGCGTCCAGTTTTCCTTGATCAACCAACTCCTGGACAAAAGAATGGTCCTTGGACAAACGACAAATTCCAGATTGAGGATTGAACACATAGCATCGGCTGTCCCCACACCAGACAATATAGGCTTTATCGTTTATAATCCAAGTAAGTACGATAGTAGTACCCATTCCTTGAGTACTGCTATCATCCTTACCAGCATTGAGTATATTTAAGTCAGCTGCCTTGATGACAGAAACCAGAAAATCTTCTATCTTCTTTTCTTCCTTTTCCGTCTCACCTCTCACAAGAAGACTTTTCAAATTATCGGGAGTGAAACTTTTCTGAACCGTATCAATCGCAATTGCAGATGCAACCTCTCCCGCATTGGCTCCTCCCATACCGTCGGCCACCACCAAAAGGCATCCCAAGTCCCCCAAGTCGATCTCTTCAGAAGGAGATGGAACCAACCATTCCATTTGAACCAAATCCTTATTCACAATGAAATTGTCTTCATTATTTTTACGTATCAAACCCACATGGGTTCCAGCCGCCAACTTAATTTTTACTCTCTGCATCATTTTCTACTATTAACTACCTATATATCAGAACAAAACATGCCAACTTTAACGTAGTTTATCAATCGGAACCAAACGGTCCTTACCAGAAACACTTCCTACCATAACTCCTACAATCTGATAAGTACCGTTGCTTTTCTTGATAAATGCCGGTGAACCATAGTAACCGTGTTCTCCCACCCTGTTCTGAAGGATAATAGTGCCATATTGGGTATCATCAATGTTTGTACGGTCGTTGAAATGAGCCGGAACCGGATTGTGTTCATCTGTACTGCCGGCATATCCGACCATGTGTATTTCCGAACCACCTTTCAAGGTAGTCGAAGCTTCCGCATCGTACGGAATACCTTCTCCAAAGATACCTTTCTGACGAATTACAGCCCACTGACAAACTTTCGGTGCCAAGATAGTGGCTTTCACATAATTCCTTCTGGTATACTCTGGTTCAATATCGTATTTTTTAAATATCGACCGTAACTCTCTACGTACTTCAATATCCAAGCTCAATACATCCCCAGACCTGTCACATTTAAAATCAGTATTCACAAAAGTCAAAGGTTTACCGGTTCCTTTGGTACTATAAGCACGATAATGAATAATTACATTACAGCCTGCTCCCACACATTCGGCCATCAGACGACGCCAATCTTCTTTCCACTGTTCATCTCCATAAATCCATGGCTCCACATTCTGACGGTCTGTCACAAAATCGCCGTTGTTCAGCATAAATCCGGTTCCACAAACAATATCGGTGAGTTGAATACCAGGATCAAAACTGATGCCATTCTTCTCCACATTGATGCGATCTATCTTAATGGTATAAATATGGTCATAGTAATCACGCAAATCCATAGATGCACCGATACTTGTTTCTTCATTACTACTGTCCAAATCAATCTCATTCGAATCTGTGGTAAGCATTTCCTCCTCATTCATTTTCGTTACCACTCCTTTTTCTTCTAACTCCTTTTGGTTCTTAGCCAATTCATTCTTCAGAGTTTCCATTTCACTATTAGCCTTGTACGCAACACTGTTTACATAATTCAGTTGCTCTCTTACATGACTCAATTGAGACTTCAACATTTCTTTATCCCCATCGCTTTCACGCACTTGCTGCTCCAGACGTCTCTGTTCCTGTTCCAGGCGGTTACGTTCATTACCTAAAGAATCAAGTTGAAACTTATATTGGGACATTTGTTCTTTCTGACCATCTACCACGTCCACCAAAGCAGCATTCTTCTTGCCTAGTGTATAATTCCAAGTACCTAGTCCGGCCAAAGCTAGCACCAATACAATTCCCATAACGGTAAGAGCCATCTTATATGGCCGCAATGCCTGTTTGCGGAATAAATTCATTCTTTCCGTGAGACCGATGCTCGAAGTCAAAGCCTGTTTTCCCTGAGGCACAATAAAGCCTAAACGAGGACCACCTACCGATAATTGAATTTCATCACCAGTCTGTAAATAATAACTGCCATTGATTACATTTCCGTTTACCAACGTTGGATTTGAATGAGAAAGATGAATCAATTTCCAATTTTCACCTTCACGTACGATGGCTGCATGCTTGCGACTGACCGTTTCAAAACTTTCATCAAAACGTACCTGACACGAAGCATCCCTACCCATTTCCACCTGATCTACAATGATTTTCTGAACTTCACCTGCCTGATGATACTTTGAAGAAGCCTTATGCTCCAAAATGTAATAAGTTCGACCAGAAGCTCCTAACAAAGCTCCCATACCTGCGCCAACCGAACCTGCTAAAGTACGTTTGTAATTTTGTGTATCCATAATATTTATATTTAAAAAATTAATAATTCTCAAACCTCATTTTCACATCGCCAACAGAAATTATATCACCTATCTTCAGACTACACCCCCGTTGGTCTACCTGAATAGAGTTTACATATGTACCGTTGCTCGAATTCTGCCAAACCTGTTCTTCTCTTCTCCATTGACCATCGCGAATAATCCACTTGTTTCCAGATGCGTCAGTTTCCATCGTGCAATGATGGCGAGATACATACGCACTCTGTTTTTCTAAAATTGTTAAGACATTGTCTCTCTCTCTACCAATAGTAAACAGTCTAGTACCTTTGTTCACCAGATCACTCAATAGATAAACTTTCCCATATTCCTCTCCCTGCATCACCCGCACGCAAAAACCCTGCACAATCTGCGGTGGCTGATATTCCCTTTCCACCAGTACCGGTTTTACTTGAGGCAAATATTTCAGTACTTCTTTAACAGACTGAAAACGGTGCTTGAAATCAGGATGAAGACATCCAGAAAAAAGGACATTCCATTGTTCTCCATGAGGAATCTGAGATAATTTGCGAACATCCCAATTTCCATTTTTACCTCTTTTCTGATACATCGCCAATTCGTTATGATTAGTCAATTCTCCAAAAGGAAGACTACCCGTCAAAAGCTGAAATGCCAACACACCAAATGAGAAGATATCAGTCGTAGGTAATACTGTTGCCTCTCCACGCGCTCGATTCACTTGTTCGGGAGGCATATAAGCGTAAGTTCCAAATATTTGATTTGGCTTACCGAATATATTTCGCTCAGTCATCCGTTTATTCCGATCTCCCGATATTCCGAAATCTGTTAAGGCTGCCACTCCATTGCTTTTGAACAATACATTCTCTGGCTTCAGATCTCGATGTACCTTACCATGGATATGTAAGGCGTGAAGCCCTAACAAAATCTGCTGACAAATTTGGGGATTTTTATCACTATACTTCCCCAAACAAGGAACCAAATCCCCACCAGGACAAAATTCCATCACAATATATGGATTGCCACCTACAACACCATAATCCAATGAGCGAACTAAGTACTCACAATCAATCTGTCCTGTCCGAAATTCCATTTCAAAACGAGCCATCAGCGGCTTGCGTATTTCAGGCGGTACTTCCCACAAACGTAGCAACTTCAGGGCGTAATCATGACCTTCATAGTCTTTCACTCGATACACTTTCCCAAAAGATCCTTCTCCCAGCACTTTGGATACCGTATATCGATTGTCAATACACTCCCCTATCTTATAGTCACATCTATCGACCATCGTATTATTCACCGTCTGCGTTCTTTTTGTCACTTTCGAATTTAAACCGTCGATCTCCCAAGACGATGATATCACCTGGCAAAATTTCCATTTTACGACTCACCTGAATATAGGTAGTTTTAAATTCGCTGCAATCTTTTAGAAACCAATGTCCGTTTTCCCAAACAATCTCAGCCTGTTCCTTAGACGTAATGGTCCGGTTAGCAGGTTCTGTATTGTCTCGATTCAATATAACAGAGTTTCCTTCATAAACTATTGGCTCTGCAACTATGTTCTCGTGTTCCTCCGGAATAAGAGTCAGCGAGCAATGAGGCTTTTGTTCAACAACGGTATCGATAATCTGTTTCATCGGCCGCCGAATAGTGGGACGATGCAATTCATTACTTGTGGTTGAAAGAGAAGTCCCACAAGATGGACAAGTCGTAAATGCCCCCGTCACTGGATAATGGCATTTAGGACATTCTGTCACGAACTGCTCCATAGAAGAACCGCTTTTCGAAGGATAAACCACTGTACTACGACAACTCTCGACTGTTCGTTCAGCATTTAAAACAGTCGGTTTAGGTACAACTTCTTCTTGTGCTCTCCCAGTCGTATAGCCATGTGGCCTGTTCACATAACAGTTCAACATTTCCAACGATTGTCCGCATTTCAAACACACCTTCGCTTCTGGAAGATTATCCCAACCACAATTCATGCATCTCATAGCTTTTTATTTTAGATTTATTTTTGAGAAATAATCAACGAAGCGATCTTACCGGTCTTCGTCTTCAATACCAAAGTTCCAACTCCACGATCCTTTATTTTCACCTTTTGAGTCCTCAAAATTAGTCTATTTTTCTCACGAACAACAACTTCACACCACGGAGCTATATCAGCAACTTCCCATTCAGCGTTTGTATCCACAATCAATTCCTTCATTTCCCCTTTCCTATTAAATTCAAGCTGATCAACTCCAACAGCAATATATTCTTCAATTTTCTTTCCCTCTTGTACCACTGTAATTTGAGCTTCAGTCTTTCCATTGCTGATGGTCACCGTAGCGGTACGCTCTTCCGTCTGATTATTAATTTCACAACTGACCGACAATGTTTTTTCTGAAGCCACCGCCTTACACCATTCTGTATTCGATGTAGCAATCCACTTTTCAGGAGAACTTTGTACTTTTACAATTTTACTGGACGTCGTTTCAAAGCCAAAAGTTAGTTGCGACTGGTCGAGGGTTAATCCATAAGATGTTGCAGAAGCAGTAGACGATGCTCGACCGTTAGTCTTTTTCAGTTTCTTTTCACATTCACTGATTTTAATCTTACAAGATTCTGCCAGATTATTATCACACTGCATGGCCGCATTAAAATTCTTTATTGCTTCCTTATATTTACCACTTTCCATCAATGTCTCCGCTTTTCTATAAATAGAAGCACATTGCCCCCATGCGCCATTGGCAAAAGCTATAGCCATGCAAGTCAAAGATATCAGTTTGCCCCACTTATTCATTTTCATTTCTTTTATTCGTATTTATATAAGTTTCTATTTTTAATGCTCGGTCTTCGAATACCCGGGCAGCCATATCCTGCCCTAATTCTTCCATCATATCCGATTTTTCCCGTAGTGTATGTAGAGCTGAATCCAGCACTAACTCGACAGCCCGTATGCGGTCTTTTACACAAAAATAGACCGAATCAGATAGAGAATCTCCAACTGCGCTTACCTGACGATACAATTCTAAAGAACGCAAATAATAATCCTCAAAAACAGAATCACCGTTCTCATACAGCGTATCAATCTGCGTCCTAAACCGATCACCCAATTCTTCAAAAACCTTTCCGCGCTCAATTAAAGGAGCATAAATCAAATCATTCTTATGTTGAGGAGAATCTGTGAAAGGATTTTCTTCAGATATTTCATTTCCACTTAATCCCCAGATAAGGGCTAAAATGAGAATTAACCCAAAGCCTGCGATCATTCCTATTTTCCCCTGTTTCGATTTCAATTTTGATATCCACCCCTCCACAATTTCTTTTCCCTCAAGGGCGGAGTGAGAACCGATGATCCTGTCATTTGATGAGTGAAGAGATTTTTCAATAGAAAGAGGAGTTGGTTCCACTGTCGTTTGTGTATCTCCACCAGCAGATTGCACGTCAATAAAGGCCGAAGTGTCACCATTCAAGTACGAATAGGCATAATCTGCTATTTGCTTGGCTGTGGGCCTGTCCCATGGATTTAAAGCCAGACATTTATAGATAACGTCTTTTAACGCCTCAGAAAAATTCGCCTCAATTAAGGGAATATCTGCTCCGTTTTTCTGCAGCACTCCTCCGTGTTCTCCATATGGGGGCATCCCAGTCATCAATTCATAAAGTGTTGCACCTAAAGACCAAATGTCACTGGCCATAATCGGAGCAGGAGACGGGCCAAACCGTTCGGGTCCCATATAAGCCAATGTACCTCCACTAGACATCTCACCCTGATTTCGACGCAAAGTACTCCTGACACGTGCGCTGATACCAAAATCGGTAATCATAAATCCTCCTTCGTCATTAATCAGAATATTGTCAGGCTTGATGTCCTGATGAATAACCGGAGGAATTTTAGCATGAAGGTAGGCTAACCCCTCGGCTACATCATGTAGTAAATGCCAACATTCCGTTTCGGTAATCAGTTCTTCTCCGACTAAATATTTGAACGCAGATCCGTTCTTGCAAAAAGGAAGAATTAAATACGGCATCCGCTCCCAGCAATCATAGTGTGTAGGGTGCAGCAGGTTCGTATGATTCATATCGAAGACCAAAGAAAACTCTTGCGTAAAAAGCGAAATACCAGCATCATCAAGCCCTGTTCCTGGCGCATAAATCTTTATGGCGACTTTTACTTCCGTCAATTTATCTTGTGCCAACCAAACCTCAGAGAAGCCTCCCCTCCCTAAACGTTTCAGCAATTCATATCTGTCTGCAATAATTTGCCCTGTATCTAACATTTATCAATTCTCTAAAAGAAATAAATTCATTAATTGTGACGGCCAAAGTTATAAAAGAAAACATATATTCCAAAATTCATACTAACATTTTTTATTCTTATGTTCAAAAATAAGACCATTAGCAGATAAAAAACAAGAAAGGATGTACGTTCTTTCCAATGTGTACATCCTCTCTTTATTATCCACTAGTTTCCATATAGAGCAGCCTTGCAGCTTACAGCGGACTTCCGCCCTCTTCTTCAGAACCGCCACCGCCCGTCGAGGGCGTGTCCGACAGACAAAGACTGTTCGACTGATACCGTCCGTCTGCACTACGGAATGCCAGGTAGATGGCAAGTGCATCGCCGTCCCATCCTTCGGGCAACGTCAGCTCAGCCGTACCGTCCTCGCGCGTAGCAGCCTGCATGTCGTAGACCGCCACCCGCTTGTCCTTGTTGTACACCAGCGGCATGGCCACATCCGTCGGCTGCGCATCCCCCGTTCCGCTATTGTCTGTCCAGGTAAAAGTCACTTTTCCACCTTCCGACGCAGCTTCTGCCACGAACACCGGTGTCAGGCTGCCTCTTGCCACCATCGCCTTCGCGTAGTCGATACTGATATCCAGCCCGCTGCCCGTCACAGCATTCTTCAGCAGATAGGACATGGCTGCATTGAAAGCTGTACATCTGTCTGCATAGTTCCGATAGCCCTCGCGCACATAGGGCGTAATGGCTTGCAAGAAGCTCAGTGTCAGGGCAAACTTGCTACGTTGACTCTGCTGTTTCTCAGTGCGCGGATTACCCACACTTAGCGCCAACGCACGCATATAGTGCACCGAATTCCACGTACTGCCTACTACGGTCCCCACTCTTCCGGAGAAACCTCCCAAAATACCTTGTTTAATAGTTCCCATGTTTTCTTTTGATTTTAGTTGTTATACCTATTGTTCTTTCCGAGCAAGGTTCGCGAATGCTTCTGCAGCAACATCCGGTCTGCTTCCTCGTCACAAAGATAACCCACTGAAACCCTGTATTTTCAGAAATGGGAAATTCTGCATCGGATTGCGTCCCTATGCAACGTGCGTCATAAGAACCATAGAGAAGTCCGCCCCTTTAGGTTCAACTGCTTTTCCTGGAAGAAAGGCACCATCTGCGCCAGCATCTCCGGGTAGCGCAGCGTCACGGGCAACCGATGGACCGATACCGATTTCCATCCGATACGCGAAAACTGATATATCTGTCCCAGCAGCTTCTCTTCCTCTTCTTCCGAAAGCGGGTCGCGCAGTGCTGCGCCACTGGCCGATCGGCGGCTTACGGTGAGCTTCAGCGGGAGCCACTGCCTCTTCTTCGTTTGAGCCAGCTGATAATAGTCATTGTTGAAGAGCAGGTAACGCCCTCCGCCCAGTCGCACATACGTGCCACTCAGCGGCATCAGACAACTGCTTTGAGCTGGTTCCCAACTCAGGATATCGTTCTCTTCCGTCTTGTTCACCGTGACGATGGTTACCGGCACCCTTAGTTTCATGCTCTGCAACACACGGTCTATCTTCATCCATTCCTTCTGACTCATGGCCTTGTAGTAATGAATCACGACTTGAGAGGGCAATTCACGCCTGGTCTGTATATAGTCGCAAATGGACGAACGCAGATTTTCAGCCAATCGGTCCAGATTGTTTCCCTTGAAGCAGTCGAAGCTCAGGAAGTGCCCGTCGGGCATGAAGTAGAACGCACCGCCCACGTAGCGTCCGTCGGCCTTCTGCGAACGGAAAGCTCCCACACCCACCACCAGGTCACGACCGCTGCCCATCGGCACCGTAATCTTCCAAGGCACCCCACCCAGCTTGGCCAGCACCGACGTATAAATGTTCGGCAGGGGATACGAAGCGAAATCGGACTTACTTATTGAATCCGTGCTGACAAACTGTGACCCAATGCCGAAGCGCAGCAGCAGCTCCTTCAGCTTGTAATACTCGTCTACCCCCTTCAGTTTGGAATACGGAGTCACACAGAATGCAAAATAACAGAACTGCGGATCGCGCTGCCTCTCCAGTAGCGCAGTCTCCACATCGACCAGCATTGTCTCCTGCGAGCGATATTCTATGTGTTCGTCCTTGCAGGTCATCTTGTCGAAAACAGTCCCCAGCCAATAGCCCAGTTGAAGTTGAGGATTAATCTGCTTCCCGTCGGGACTTCCGTACGCAAAATAACAATATAATTTCTGTGCCATTGCATGCAGCGCCTCGTTGCCACTCTGATAGATGAAGATGAACCGATATTGCTTGTTTGGCACTCCCTTGAACGGATGGTGCAGCTTGATATCGTTGGGCTCGATGCCCGTCCCATTGCCGAAACTCAACTGCCGGGCGACAGGTGGAACCGTACGGACACATTCTCGGCCCACATCTTTCCATTCCGTACCGAAATGAAGCCCGTACGCCTGTAGGTCTGCGCTTTCCAACCACTGTTTCCGGAAAGCCGTGATACGGTCCACTCTCTTCCTGTACACTTCCTCTTTCTGTTTCGAATACCAGTCCGTATCAATCCTCAGCCTGTCTTTCAGTTCACGGTTCACCAGCCAGTAAGACTCACCCAGCCTGCTGCGTTGCCTGGCATCCATCGCCCCGTATCTCATCACTTCACGTCCCGTCATCAGCCGGGCACCCAAGCCCATCTCCATTTCTACGGCAGGCTTCCCCTTATAGACATAAGATTTCCCTTCGTATGACACCTGTAGCCATCCCGACAGGCATCCCGCATCCAGGCAAGGCACCAACCTGTAACGTAAATACCCCACGACCTTCGGCCGACCACTCAAAGGACCTTCTTCTATCCAGGCCACCGTCTGCCCGGTAAAGTCCCTCTCCACACACACCTTCCGCCCGAAATAGCGGTACAACAGGTAGCCTATCATCTTCTTGGCCAACCGACGGTTGTTCCGCAAATCAATCCTGACCGTTCCGGCCGGCATTGCCAAAGGCAAAGCAGTGCTTCCCGTCGCTTCCGTCTCCTGGTGCATCATGATTCGTTCCGCCAGCTCGTACGCGTCGAAATAGAGCAACTGCCTTTCGCCGTCGAACCTCAGCCGGTCTTCTCCCTCCACTTCGTCTTTATAGACCACCTCCACACCGGCTACGAATTCCTTCGTCTCCTTCTCACACCATGCGGTCACCGCTACAGGTCCCCGCATTCTCCAATCCATTTCGATTTGATTAATTTTCATTTTGCTATTAATTTAAGATTCGAGCATAAAAGTATACAATGTTTTTTGAATTGAAAAATCATATTGATAATATTTTTCTTAAACAAAACGTGAAACATACATATTATAAATAATCATTCGTTTTCTTCAAAAACAATTATCAATTAATAATACGTAGTATTATTAAATTGATAAAAAATAGCATACAGAATGAATCCGTAAAGAAAAAATATTTTTCTTCCGTTTCCCCCCTTTCCTCCCCCGTAGGAAAGGAGGAACGGATGAAATGAACCACGCCTGCACAAGACCCGCACGGGACCACCTCCGTACCCTCTCCGTCTGGAGGTACCTGAGGGTGGAGCGGGTATGGACCAGGTACGGAGCGGGTACGGAAGTGGAGCCCTTTGTGCAGGGTTTTGCAACGATTTGCCGACAGAGACAGCGGCTCAAGACTGAGGAAGCTTGGCATACTGGCCGCGGTCGCGACGCTGCACACGCGAGGCATCCATCCACTGGCGGAGGCACTTGTCTACCTGGCGCTCGCTGAGCGAAAGGAGCTTGCCGAAACGAACGGCATCGGGACGGGTGAAGACGGCTGGCAGGCTGTCGAAGAACTGACGGCGAAGCTGGGCAGCATCACTCATGTCCGACGGCAAACGGGTGGGCATCAGCTGGGTGTGGATGCGGGCACTGTGGGCTAGCAGGACGGTGGCCATCCGAAGCGCCGTGTCGAAATCGGTGTCCGAGCAGGTCAGGAGGGACGGAAAGACTTCGTCGGGGCTGAGTTCCATCAGCCGCAGGGTGCTCAGGATCATGGCCACGCGATAGGTGATGAGCCCCAGGCGACGAATGCTGGGAACGAAGGACTCGCCCAACAGGCGGTAGTATTCGTCTTGACGGTGGGCAAAGAAGTCGTTGAAACGAATGCCCTGCTCGGGGGTGAAGACGAAACGGATGGCGTCCGACTGCTGCAGGCGTTCGTAGAAGTGGAAGAAACGCTGGCCCAGGCGGTCGAAACGCGCGTCGAGCGTCTCGTCCTCGCTACAGGCAAAAACGTCGGCCCAGTGCGGACGGATGCGGATGCCGTAGAAGAGGAAACGGCTGGCAAGGCCGTTTTCGGCATCGGGAATGAGGGAGAGCACCTGGCGGGGCGTACCGCTGAGGACGACGGAAAGGCGGGGCTCTGCGATGTCGACATACTCGCGGTTGGCACGGCGGTTGTAGGAGATGTTCTCGTGGTGGAAGGCTTTGCGCAGGCCGTCGCTGTAGTTGCCGTGCTCGCTGCGGAAGGTTTGTGTCAGGGTATCGCCTTCGGTCTCGAAGATGAGCCCGCTGCCGCCGTTGTCGTTCAGGGTCTGGAAGACGGCGGTGGAACTGCTGTTGGCAGGCAGGATGAGCATGCGAACGGGCGGTTCCTGAGGCGGGAAGCCGCCATTCTTACGTCCTTCGGTCTGATAGCGGGCCAGCTCCTGCTGATAGGCTTCGTACTCTTGCATGTAGAGGCGGCGCAGGCTCTGATGGACGGGGAGCACGAGCCGCTGGCAGAGGGTGAGCCTGCCTTTGCCCGACGAAGCGGGTGCCGCCACGAACAGGAACAGGTTGGGATAGACGCGACGTTCGCCATAAACGCCACTCACGCCGGGCAGGCAGGCCGACAGGCAGGTCAGGGAGCCGAGCAACAGCATGTCGGCATCTTCGGACGAGAGGGCACGGCTGACGACGTCGGACAGCAGCGCAGGCAGATGGCCTTTCACTTCGCCGGAAAAGGTGGGCAAAGGTTCGTCGGACAGCGGCGCAGCGGTTTCCTCCGTTTCCGCCTTCCCTACGGTGGTAGGAAGGGATGAAACGGGAAGAACGGGTTCGCTGCCGGTGTGGATGTCGATGCCGGCCGTGCGGGCCATGTGGAAGAAGGTTTTCAGCGTGACGCCCTCGCCCCGTGACTTGAGGCAGGCGTCGTACTGGCGGTCGGTCTCCTGCGGTTGATAACCGGGATAGAAAGCCGACAGACGATGGTAGAACGTGCGGCCTCCTTCGCCGAAAGCATGGGCAAAGGCGAAGCCCAGGCGACACCAGTCGGCGTAGTCGGCGGTGAGGTCGATGTGGTTGGCTTCGATGCGTTTCAAGACGATTTCCACTTCCTCGCGTTCGGTGCGGGCAGGAATCCATTGGTGTATGTCAAATGTTTTATTTTTCATCTTCGTTCAAATATTTAGGGTTGATTACTGCGTCCGGATCGTGGGGAAGGTAGCAGGCGCGCGACAAGTTTCGTCCGGACGGGTCGACGCTGACGCCATAGGTGGCCTGCAGGTAGCGGCTCAGGGCTTCGAAATACTGGGCATGGGTGCCCTGGGTGAGGTCTATCTCGACCACCCACTTCAGCCCGTCGCCGCTGGGGCTTCGGAAGAGCAGCTGGGTGTCGAAATAGTCGTCGTTCAGCAGGGCATAGCGCAGGCCGTAGACGCCCCGGATGGCTTCGGGGTCGGGATAGCCAAGGGTATCGGCCAGGGGCGAACGGGCGGCACACCAGGTGTCTACGTGGTCGAAGTCGAGGCAGAGCAACGAACTGTGTTGCAGCAAGGCACTGTCGGTGCGCCGGGCAAAGGTGCCCGAGAAGCAGGCGTAGTCGAAGTGCAGGCTTTTGTATCGCTTGGGCTCGTTCTTGTCCGCCCGACCCTCGCGCTGCAGACTGACGAGAGCACGCAGGGCTTCGGTCTGTGGCTGGTAGTAGGGCCCGCGGATGGCGTTGTATATCTGCCGCAGGTTGACGGTGCGATGGGGCACGGTGGTTGTGACGGGTGCCTTGAAGAACGAGAAGACAGGCCATGCAGTCTGTGCCGTTGCCGGAGTGTGGGCGGGTGTTGTCATGGCTTCCTCCTTTCTTCGGGCAAGATGTGCCCGCGTTCGTTGAGCGTAAACATCACGTAATTGTTGCGCAGGAGTTCGGCCACGTCGCGCCGGTTGTAATAGAGCTTTCCGCCGATGCGGGAGTGTGGCAGGGTACCGTTGGCCCGCAGGGTGGCGAGGGTGCGCGGGCTGACGTGCAGGGCCTGCATCAGTTCCTGTCCGTCCATCCACTGTGCCAGGGGGTCTGCCCTACCCGTTTTTTCGTTTTTCACTTTCGTTTCCCCCTTTCCCCCCGGGTAGGAAGTGGATGAAAGGAGGAATTCCAGTCGGTCTACCTTCTGGTGGAGCTGCACGATGAGTTGCAGCAGCTTTTCTTGTTCTTTTGCCATAATTAATTTTTGATGCCAGCCGTTGTTCGGCTTCCGTCCGTACTGGCTGACCGGAGCAGAAGTCACGAGCGGGGTTTCCCAGATCGCGACAGCAAAAGAATAAGGCGGTTCAATGACGGATACGTGCGGTTTTTATCCGTTTTTCCGCACCACACACATCGGGAGATTATAAATTGGAAATCAAATAGATAACAAAATGAAAATGCGTTTTTTTCTTTCTACCACAGAAAAACCGCATGAAACCGCACGAAACGAAATCCGTTCGTTTTTTACATTTCTCCTCCATTTTGTTGGATATGTTAGCTGTTTGTTATACATTTGTGATACAAAAACTGATGTATATGGATACCGTCATAAAGAGACAAACAGCCTTCAGGCTGAACGAAGATTTGCTGGAACGTCTGAAAGAAGCTGCACGGCGAGAACACAGAAGCCTGAACAATTATGTGGAAAACGTACTGATGAAGGTGGTTTATAATGAACCTAACGAAGAGACACGTGCCGCCATCGAAGAGGCCCGCTCGGGGAAAAGTGCCGGAAGCCTCGACATGAGCGATTTTCGTTCGTTTATGAAATCGGTAGATGAAATCGAATGAAAGAGCTTCGCTATACCACCAAAGCCAAAAAGGATTTGAAAAAATACAGGAATGATCCTCAGAAAATGAGGAAACTGTATGAAGTCCTGCGTATGCTGGTAAACGACATCCAGCTTCCACCCACCTATCGGGCACACGAACTGAAGGGTAATTTTCAAGGATGCCTGGAATGCCACATTGAAAGCGACTTCCTCCTCATCTGGATAGACGAGGAAAGCAATGTGGTGGAGATTGTCCGCATGGGAAGCCATGCCGAATTATTTGGCATGTAAGTTTTTGGGTTTTCGGGAGAAGCTTTTACATATAGTTTCTACCTCAGTATCCTTAAAATTGGTAAAGACAGCCTGCAAGAATAAAGCGAAATCACGCACCTGCATCCCTCGCCCTTTCATCTGCTGATAAATTGTATGGAAACAATGGAAAACATCTGCCTGATCCAAGTCGTGATACGTGATTTTACGGGAGATGGACGGCAACTCGACTATCTGTTTTTTCCCGGAACCAGCCTCTGAATAATTTAAATCCAGAAACTTTTTCGTAACTTCGTTTAGAAAGGCGAACTCTTGTTTAGACATTATCAGGAGGCCTGTTTTCCCTCCTCCTTCAAATAGTTTCAATTCCTTCAATGCTTCGCTGATCATTTCTCCTTTGGAAATAATCGACTTCACATTTGCGCGAGACGGCTGTGCTTTTACCTCCGTTTCCGATGACAGCAAAATGTTCCCCACCTGCGACCGGTAGACGGCCTGCTGCTGGTGTAGCCAGTCGCGCATGAGTGACGGCAAGCTGCGGGAAGCTACGGGCAGAACGGGCAGCCAATAGAGTTCCTGCAACTGGCGGCCGATGGCGGTGCAAATGACACGGGGATCTTGTTCCTGCCGCCAGGCAGCGTCCAGCCTCGCGGAGGTTTGCTGGAAAGAATGGTGGTTCCATCCTTCGTCCTGCAAGATGGCGAAGTCGGGTATCACCGAATAGGGCTGACGCATAAGGTAAGTATAGGACTCGAGCGCACGGCAAACGGGCAGGTAGACAGAGCCGCTGGAGAATCGGGGCAAACATCCGGCCAGGTGGATCAGAAGGCATTCGGTCTCGTCGGCCGAAACACCCAGACACAGGCTGCGTTCGGAGCGAACAACATCGGCCAGGGCATCGTAGGCCGCCATCCAAGCATCGCAGGGATAGGCGTTCCACAAAAGGTAGCACAGGCTGCGCCAGGAAGGGCGGTCGTCGTCGGCATCGGGCTGAATGTCGAAAAGCAGGGAGAGCTCAGCGTAGAGTGTGGTCAGGGTGTGGCACATCAGCTGGCAGACAGAATGAAACAGAGAGGCTTCATCGAACTTCCTTGCGGACAGGATACGCGCCAGGCAGGTGATACGACGAAGCATGCAACGGACACGGTCCATGACAGACTCGTCCCACATCACCGTTTCGTATTCCTGCAGGAGGCGCAGCTTGGCCCACCGGGCTTCGGTCTGAAAAAGAAGTCGGTAAAAACAGAGGAGCGGCGTGTCCGACGTCGGGAGGGGATCGTCCAGCAACAGACGGCGGTCGGCAGCCTCGGCAGTCAGTCCCAAAGGCTGATGGGGCTCGTCGATGAAACGGTCCATAGGACTTAGAACATGCTCGAACTTCACCTCATAAATGCCCTGCAGGGCCTGCGACAGGCGCCTTTCCATCTCGGCATAACCGCTTGCCCGCAGCACGTGTTCGAGCCGCTCGTTAGCGACCAGCCATCTACCGTTGTCGCAACATTCCAGCACCTGCGGCCGCAGATTGCCGGTGAGCGCAGCTTCCATCAGTGTCAGTTCCATATTCTGTACAAGTATTTCTATTACAAAGATAAGGACTCAAAGGTTTCTGAAAGAGCAATCTCATAAAATAATTGCAACGCCACAAAATATTTCCGCCGACATGGCGACGGAACTCGAAAAAAGGACTATCTTTGCCGCCGGTTTTGGTATCGCAGCCCCACCCGCTTCGGAGGCCGCGATGAAAAGGGAACCAGGTGAAAGTCCTGGACAGACCCGCTGCTGTGAGTCCCCGCCATGAAGAATCCTTGGAAAACCCCAAGCCACTGTCCCCTACCAACGGAGGGATGGGAAGGCATCCAGGGATTGGGACAAGTCAGAAGACCTGCCAGAATCTGCCAACGTTTTAACGCTTTCGGGAAATAAGGCGGTGAAACATCGAGTCGGACCTTTCTTTGCCGGACATCCCCCTGTCGCGGACAGGCGAGGGCAAGGCCGTTTCTCTTTGTACTTCTTCTGTCCCTGTTTTCCCGTAGAACTGATAGGAATATGAAAATGGGAAAAACAAACATCCGCTCCTGCCTCCTGCTCGTCGGGATACTGCTGTGTCTGGCTGCAGGCAGCCTTGAGGCCGTAGGCCAGGTCAAGGTGCGCCTTTCGGGCAAGGTGACCGACCGCGAAGGCCATCCGGTGGAACAGGCCACCATCGCTATCGAAAACAGCAGCACAGGCTGCTACAGCCATACGGACGGAAGCTACGAACTGATGGTGACGCCGGGCAGGCATGTGGTGGTGGTGTCGTTCGTGGGATACGAGACACTGAAGATGCCGCTTCGCATCGACGGACCTGTGACCCAGGATTTCCGCCTGAAGGAAAGCAACGTGGGACTGGGGACGGTAGAGGTGTACGGCAAAAGCCAGACGCAGAAACTGAAAGAAGGCGTATTTGCGGTCAACGCGCTGGACGTGAAGGCACTGGCCTCTTCACTGAACGACCTGAACAGCCTGATGGACCGCACGACAGGCGTCAAGGTACGCGAAGAGGGCGGCGTGGGTTCGGACTTCGATCTGTCTATCAACGGGCTTTCGGGCAACTCGGTGCGCTACTTCCTGGACGGCATGCCACTGGACAGCAAAGGCAGCGGCATGTCGCTGGCCAACCTGCCTGTCGGCATCATCGACCGCATAGAAGTGTATAAGGGCGTAGTGCCTGCCCACCTGGGTACCGACGCGCTGGGCGGTGCCATCAACATCGTCACGAAACAGGAGAAGAAAAACTACCTGGACGCATCCTACGGCATCGGCTCGTTCCATACGCACAAGGCAGACCTGAACGCACAGTGGGTGGAACGGCGGACGGGACTCATCGTGCGGCCTACGGTGGGCATCAACTATTCGAAGAACGACTATCGGATGAAAGACGTGGAGGTGTGGGACGAAGAGGCGGACGCCTACGTCTACGCCGACCGCAAGCGTTTCCATGACGACTATTTTTCCCTGCTGAGCCAGCTGGAAATAGGTTTCGCCGACAAGTGGTGGGCCGACGCCTTCTTCGTCTCGGGGTCCTACTCGAAAACGGACAAGGAACTGCAGACCGGCTCGGTGCAAACGGTGGTCTACGGCATGGCCGAACGGCAGACGGACGCATGGAACGTGGCGGCACGCTACCGGAAACGCGACTTCCTGGTGGAGGGACTACAGCTGAACGCCTCGCTGTCGCACACGTGGGACCACTCGCTGACGGTAGATACCGCCTACCGGAAATATGACTGGAACGGGAACTACATCGTGAGCTCGCGCAACGAGATTACGGGAAACAAACGCTCGATGCGCCACTACAAACGTCCGATGACCCTGGTACACGCAAATGCCGACTATGCGCTGAACGCACACCATGGTTTCAACCTGGACTACTCGATGAACCGCACGGGCAATGACCGCTATGACGACCTGGATACGGACTTCGAACCGTCGAACGACATACTGACCAAGCATATCACAGGCCTCTCCTACTACCAGTCGTTCTTCGACGACCGGTGGAACAACACCTTCTTCGTGAAGAACTACGTGAACCATGCCAATATCCGCCAGACCGACTCGGGCGCGACGACAGGTTCGAACAACGTGCGGGGCTCCATTACCCGGAACTACTGGGGATATGGCGTAGGTACCCGCTTCACCCTTGCCGCTCCCTTTGCCGTGAAGGCCTCTTTCGAACACAGTGTACGCCTGCCCATCGCCCGCGAACTGCTGGGCAACGGAACGACGGTCTATGCCAACGTGGCGCTGGAGCCCGAAAGCAGCGACAACGTCAACCTGGGCTTCTTCGGAACCTGGCGTCCGGCTGCCGGGCACACGTTATACTACGAAGCCAACGGTTTCCTGCGCAATGTGGACAACTTCATCCAGGTGCAGGTGATCGAAAAGGAGGGCATGATGCAATACCAGAACGTTCCGGCCGTACACATCAAAGGCATGGAAGGAGAGGTGCGCTACGACTGGCAGAACAGACTGCAACTGTCCGGCAACCTGAGCTTTCAGGACGCACGCGACCAGCAACAATACAAGACCGACGGAAAACCTTCGGCCACCTACAACAACCGCCTGCCCAACCGCCCCTGGCTGTTCGGCGGAGCCGAAGCAAGCTATACGTTCCACAACGTAGGCCTGCCGGACAGCCGCCTGCGACTGAACTGCAACTACCAATGGGTGCACTGGTATTTCCTGACGTGGGAAGCCTATGGTTCGTACGAGAACAAGTCGCGCATACCGACGCAGCACATCTGCAATGCGGGCCTCTCCTACTCGTGGAAGAACGACACTTACAGCCTGTCGCTGGAATGCTCCAACCTGCTGGACGAAACGGCTTACGACAACTACAAGCTGCAAAAGCCGGGACGGGCCTTCTTTGCCAAATTCAGACTATTCATCAACTAATCTAACCAATAACCAATTGTTTCATTATGAAAAAATTCAAATTTTTACTGAGTGCATGTATGGCTGCCCTGCTGGCCACTTCTTTCACAGCCTGTTCGGACGATCCCGCCGAAGGAAACGGAGGCAACAACAATCCGGAAGAAACGACGAAGGACTATCACTTCGACCTTTTCCTTAGTGTGGGCAAGCATGGCGGCATGAGCCAGGGCGACGGAACCATCGTCAGAAGTGTATCCGACCTGAGCGCCGATGCAGACAAAATTACGATCGAAGGAATCGGCTCCGAATTCGAATCCAATGGAAACACCTACACCATGGAGGCGATCGTGAAAGGCAAATATTATTATGAAGTGCCTTACCAGCCGGCCGACCGCTTTGTGAAACTGGAAGTGAACTATGACCCCACGACCGGTAAAAACGCCCTGAACGTTGTTGGCCAACGTCCGTTTGCTGACGGCTATACATTTAAGGCGCGCTCGTACACACACGCCTGGCTGGACGACAACACACTGCTCATCATGGCCGCCAACGGCGATGCAGACAAAATCATCTGGACCAAGCTGAACGCCGACGACATGAGCATCATCGACAGCGGTACCCTGAGTGAAATTACTGCTCCCGAAGGCTATCCGGTACTCACGACGTCGGGCATCCTGACCTACCGCCAAAGCGACAAGAAACTTTATTATTTCTACTTTGCCAAGACTTCGAAACGGAACGGAAAGGCTACGCCCTATTTCTACACGGCTATCATCGACCCGGCTACCATGAAGGTGGAAAGCAACGAACCGAACAATATAGCCCAACAGACAGCCGGCAGTGCCTACGGCGAACTGATGCAGAACAGCGTGATGTATGATGAGGATGACAATCTTTATCTGGCCACTTTCACTCCGGACGAAAACGAAAAGGAAATAGGCCACCTGCTTCGCATCAAAAAGGGCGAAACACAGTTTGATACGACTTACGACGGCTATCCGAATGCAGACGGCAAGTTGCTGACCATCCAATACCTGGGCAACGGAAAGGCACTGGCCTACGCACGCAACGATGACGGTGACCCGCAGGACGGTACGCTCAACATCGACTCCTACTGCCACTACTACACCATCCTGAACCTGGCAGACGGCACAAGAGAACGACTGAAATACAACGGTGAGGAAATAGCCTACAATGCCGGCCGCTTCTCCCAACGCACGGCCGTTGTCGACGGAAAAGCGTATGTAGGCGTGAATACCCGTGAGGAATCCTGCATCTATGTCTACGACATCGCAACAGGGAAAGTTGAAAAAGGAGCAGAGGTGGATGCCAGCTTCTACTTCGACATCCTGCGCGTAATGAGCAACCAGTAATCAGCCCCCTGCATGAGAAAAGTCCTTACTTTACTTTTGTTATGTCAAACCGCCCTCCTCTGTCGCGCATACGGAGAGGGCGGTTTTGTTCCTTGCGACTTGCTTGCCAATCTGAAGAGTGGCGAGAAAGCAGCCCTGCTGATGGTACATTTCGGTACGACATACGACGACACACGTGCCCTCACCATCGATGCCCTGAACCGGAAAGCGCAGGAAGCGTTTCCTGAACTTACCTTTACTGAAGCCTACACATCGCGCATTGTCATCCGCCGCCTCAAGCAACGCGGTATCCGGAAAGACACGCCGCTCGAAGCACTTCTGCGCCTGAGGGCCGAAGGCTATACACACGTCGTCGTACAGAGCAGCAACATCATTGATGGAGTGGAAATGGAATCGCTTCGGCGCGACGTGGAAAGCGTACAGGCTTTCTTTAAAGAAATTCGGGTGGGTACTCCCCTGCTCTATTCGGTGGACGATTGCCAGAAAGTAGCCGATATCCTGACCGGACGCATGGGCGCAGCAATGTCGGATGGGAAAAAGGAAACGGAACATTTCGTGCTCGTAGGGCACGGCACTTATACTCCAAGCACAGCTGTCTACAGCCAAATGGACCATGTACTGAAAACCACCGGACACTCAAACTGCCACGTAGCCACGATAGAAGGCTATCCGACCTTCGACACCCTGCTGGCACAACTGAAAGCTGCGAAAGCCCGAAAAGTGACCTTACAACCCTTCATGCTGGTGGCAGGCGACCATGCCCGCAACGACATAGCCACAGAATGGAAAGAAAAGCTGGAAGCGGAAGGATATACCGTTAATATACGCCAGGAAGGCCTGGGACAAATACCCGAAATCCAAGACATCTTTATCGAACACCTCCGCTTCAGCCTGCACCATCGCAGTGTAGGCATCATGGAAAAGAAAGCTACCTATGCTGCCGGAAAAGATTGAGACAAGACTGAACCACCCGCGATAAAGACAGCAGTAACGACCGGAAAGTTTACCGAAAAAACGTATCTTTGCCAAAGATTATGAAATCCAAAGAAATGAAACAACCGAAAATAATCGTTGCCGGCATCGGACCGGGCAACGAGCAAGACATCACCCCGGCCGTCAAGGCTGCACTGCACGAAGCAGATGCCGTGATAGGCTACAAATACTATTTTCAGTTTATCACTCCTTACCTGCATCCGGAAACACCCTGCATCGACACAGGGATGAAACGCGAACGCGTGCGGGCCGAACAGGCTTTCGAACTGGCTGAGCAGGGAAAGACGGTATGCGTCATCAGTTCGGGCGATGCAGGCATCTATGGCATGACACCGCTCATCTACGAAATGAAGCGCGAACGGGGCAGCTCTGTCGAAATCGTATCCCTACCCGGCATCAGTGCCTTTCAGAAGGCAGCCTCCCTGCTGGGCGCACCGGTGGGCCACGATTTTTGCGTCATTTCCCTCAGCGACCTGATGACTCCGTGGGAACGCATCGAGAAACGAATCGTAGCCGCTGCCCAGGCCGATTTTGTCACTGCTGTCTATAATCCCAAAAGCGAAGGCCGCTACTGGCAACTCTATCGGCTGAAAGAAATATTCCTGCAGGAAGGCCGTTCCCCCCAGACACCTGTGGGCTACGTCCGCCAGGCCGGAAGACCGGAACAGGAAGTACACGTGACCTCCTTACAAGAATTTGACCCTGAACAGATAGACATGTTCACAGTCGTCATTATCGGCAACTCACAGTCTTACGAATGGGAAGGCAGCTTTGTTACTCCCCGGGGATACTATCGGGAAAACGAGGAATCGGGAGCTTCCATCGGACAGGACATCATGATACGCAGTTTCCGTACTATCGAAAGCGAACTGAAGAACAAGGATATCCCCTTGGACCACAAATGGGCCCTGCTGCACGCCATCCATACCACGGCCGATTTCGAAATGGAAGACTTACTGCGGACCGACAACCATGCCGTATCTACGCTGTACAGACAGATTGCTGACGGACAAGTGAAAACCATTGTCACCGATGTAACCATGGCCGCCAGCGGCATCCGCAAGGGAGCGTTGCAACGGTTGGGAGTGGAAGTGAAATGTTATCTCAGTGATCCGCGCTCGGCTGAAATGGCTGCTGAAAAAAAGATCACCCGTACACAGGCCGGCATCCGACTCGCGGTAGAAGAACATCCTGACGCCCTGTTTGTCTTCGGCAACGCGCCGACGGCCCTGATGGAGCTATGCGACCTGATTCGCAAAGAGAAAGCCCGTCCGGCAGGCATCGTGGCAGCGCCTGTAGGTTTCGTTCACGTAAAGGAATCCAAGCACATGGTGAAACCTTTTACAGAAATCCCCAAAATCATTGTGGAAGGACGCAAGGGAGGAAGCAACCTGGCCGCTACGCTGGTCAACGCCATCCTTTGCTACAACGATGCCGAACAACTGCGCCCCGGACGAGACGTATAAACAGATAAATATGGAACAGAATTTCATCCTGATAGGACTGGATGACAGTCCCTCACCCTTCTTTCCTCCCGAAGTACAGGAACTGATCCGAAACGGAAGGTACTTCTCGGGCGGTGTACGGCACAGGGAGATTGTAGCTTCCCTGCTGCCGGATGATGCCACGTGGATGACCATCAACATACCGCTGGACAACGTATTCGCAGAATACAAGGCCCATTTCAAGACCGACGGACATCCTATTGTGGTATTCGCTTCGGGCGATCCGCTGTTTTTCGGTTTTGCCAACACGCTCCGCAAACGGATGCCTGAAGCCCACCTGCGACTCTATCCTGCCTTCAACTCCTTGCAGACATTGGCACACAGGATGGTAATCCCCTACAGCGACATGCGAAACGTATCGCTGACCGGACGCCCTTGGCAGGAACTGGACAGGGCCTTGATAGAACGAAGCACCCAAATCGGCATCCTGACCGACCGGGAACACACTCCCGACGCCATTGCCCACCGCATGCTGGACTATGGCTACAGCCAATATACGGTCTATGTAGGCGAACACCTGGGAAACCCAGACAAAGAACGCATCCGCCGGATGACGGTTGAAGAGACTGCCCGAAGCTGCTTTGAACGCCCCAATTGCTTGATCTTGAAAGCTGACACTCCTCTCCCACCACGTCCCTTCGGCATCCCTGACGAGGCTTTCGATCATTTGGACGGACGTGCCCGCATGATAACCAAGGCCCCTATCCGGCTGCTTACGCTCCGTGCACTCGGACTGAACAGCCGACATGTGTTCTGGGATATCGGTTCCTGCACGGGTTCGGTATCCATCGAAGCACGCCTCCAGTTTCCGCATCTGACGGTCGTTTCTTTTGAAATACGTCCCGAAGGCCGACAACTGATGGAAGTGAACAGTCGCCGCTTCGGCGTTCCGGGCATACAACATCTGACAGGAGACTTTCTGCAAACCGACCTTTCCTCCTTACCTCTTCCCGATGCCGTATTTATCGGTGGTCATGGAGGCAAACTGGGCGTAATGATGGAAGGAATAAAGAAACTTCTCCAGCCCGGTGGATGTATGGTCTTCAACTCCGTATCTGCCGAAAGCGGGAAAGCCTTCCGCGAGGCAGCCGCAAAACTGGGTATGCAACTGCAACCATCGGTACGCATTGCGTTGGATGACTACAATCCCATCGAAATAATGAAAGCTACCTTATAATAGAAACAGAAAACATGGATAAAAAGACAGCCATTATATTGATTTCCGAAGAAGGATTGCCGCTGGCACACCGTCTGTTGCCGGATTTTCCCCAAGCCGTCATCCTCAGTACGACGATCAAGGACAATACTTGCCTGAATGTAGAAAGCTATGCGAACTTCTTCAATGAAAATTTCCATCGCTATGACGCCTTTATCTTTATCGGAGCCATGGGGATTTGTGTACGGAGCATAGCGCCTTTCATCGCAGACAAGCATACTGATCCTGCAGTAGTATGTATAGACAGTACGGGGCGATATGCCATTCCTGTCCTGTCGGGACATGTAGGCGGGGCGAACGAGCTGGCCCGATGTGTGGCCGGATGTATCGGAGCGGAAGCCGTGATTACTACACAAAGTGACCGTACCGGCCTGTGGGCACTCGATACACTGGGCACTGAATACAACTGGACAGTCCTGACTGCCGAAGGTGGAAACATGATTTCCGCAAATTCTGATGAAGGACATCGCATAATAAACCGACTCATCAGCCTGTTTGTCAAACAAGTACCCACATTGCTGTACATCGGTGTACGGGTGCCGGGTGTGGAGCGGTTGGAGCAGACTTGTCCGCCGCATGTCAGCATCCGTTACGGACGCTTCGAAGACATCGACTTGAAGCCTTACGAACTAGTCTTGCTGATTACGCCTTTCCGCTACGACACTGCCGGAATCCCTGCCCTTTATTACATTCCGCAGGTACTCCATGCAGGTATCGGACTGGCACACAACGCCGGACCTGTCGAGGAAGTCATCCGGCAACTGGACGAAACGCTGTACAGCCAACACATCTATCCCGCCGCAATTTCCGATTTTGCCACCATCTGCGAGAAACGTGAAGAGCCGGTAGTCGGACAGCTGCAATCCCGGTTCCCCGTGCAGTTTTATACAGCCGACGAGCTGAAGACCGTAAACGTACCTACCCCGAGCGAAGTAGTACAAAAACACATGGGTACGCCCAGCGTCAGCGAAGCAGCAGCCCTGCTGGCCTCGGAAAGCGGGTGTCTGGTACTGAACAAACAGAAAGGCAGCAACTATACCCTGGCCGTAGCCATTGGAAAGGGAATAATGACCGACAGCGGCCATATCGAAATCGTGGGAGCCGGTCCGGGCGATCCCGACCTGATATCCGTACGCGGACGACAGATGCTGGAAAAAGCCGATCTGATACTCTATGCCGGCAGTCTGGTGCCCCGTGAACTGACCTATTGTGCCAAACCAGGTGCTGTAGTCCGCAGTTCTGCCTCCATGAATCTGGAGGAACAGTTCGCGCTGATAAAAGAATTCTATGACCGCGGTTGCTTCATTGTCCGGCTGCACACGGGTGATCCTTGTATCTATGGAGCCATACAGGAACAGATGAACTATTTCGACCAATACCAGATGAGTTATCACATCACGCCGGGTATTTCTTCTTTCCAAGCCGCTGCCGCTGCCCTGAAATCACAGTTTACCATTCCCGAAAAAGTGCAGAGTATCATCCTGACCCGCGGCGAAGGACGGACACCCATGCCCGAACGGGAAAAGCTGCACCTCATGGCGCGGTCGCAAAGTACGATGTGCATATTCCTCAGCGCGGGTATCGTAGACCAGGTGCAGAGCGAACTGTTGCAGGAATATCCCGAAGATACGCCTGTAGCCGCCTGTTACCATCTGACGTGGAAAGACGAACGCATCTACCGCGGTGTGCTGAAAGATTTGGCTAAGATTGTGAAAGAAAACAACCTGACACTGACTACCCTGCTAGTAGTGGGCGAAGCCATTGACAACCGCCAAGGCTTGTCCCGCCTCTATGCACATGAGTTCAAACATCTGTATCGAAAGGATTGAGTTATGATTCTTATTTTAGGAGGAACCACCGAAGGCCGACTGGCGGTAAACACACTGGACGAATCGGGCAGTCCGTTCTACTATTCCACCCGTGGAGATGAACAGGAAGTGTCCCTTCACCACGGCATCCGTCTGCAAGGAGGCATGGATGCGGGAGCAATGGAGCAATTCTGTCGGCAAAAGGGAATCCGGCTATTGGTCGATGCCGCTCATCCTTTTGCTGAGGAACTGCATCGCAACGTAGCTACAGTGGGGCAACGTCTGCAAGTTCCTGTAATCAGACTTGAGCGCATCTATCCGCCACGTACGGCCTGTCCTGTTATCTGGTGTGCCGGCTATGACGAAGCTGTGAAGAAAATACAGCAATCGCATCCGGCCTCTCTCCTCCTGCTTACGGGCGTACAGAGCATTGCCCGCCTGGCTGCGCTATGGAAAGATGAAAACAGACGCTGCCACTGCCGCATCCTCGACCGCGACAGCTCACGCCTGTTGGCCGACCGCCAAGGATTTCCTCGCGAACGCCTCTGCTATTACCACGAAGGCGAAGACGAACGAATCGTGATGGAGCAACTTCATCCGGAAGCTATCATACTGAAAGAAAGCGGTTTGTCGGGAGGATTTAAAGAAAAGGTTGAAGTGGCAACAAGCCTTGGTATCCAAGTGTTTGCCATCCAACGCCCGCCACTTCCTCCTTCGTTTATAACCGTAACAGGGAGGCATGGACTCCGTCGGCAAGTTGAACAACTGCTTCCCGAATTCTACCCACAACACACGGGACTTACCACCGGAACCTGTGCCACAGCCGCCACCGTAGCTGCCGTTTGGAAAGCCCTTGACGATAATACTCCCGACACTTTTCCAGTCCTTCTGCCAGACGGCGAAATCCTGACGATACCTGCCCGCCCGACAGAAAGGATTTTATCTGCCGACGGCAAGACCGTCGTTGCTTCAGCCTTTACTGTAAAAGATGCAGGAGATGATCCGGATATTACCAACGGCATGACGATAGAAGCCCGCGTCACGTTGCACCTATCGTCCGCTGCCACTTCTACCACTCCTCTATCCATTCACATCGATGGCGGTTGCGGAGTGGGTCGTGTTACGTTACCAGGTTTGGGAATTGAGGTGGGACAAGCTGCCATTAACGCTACCCCACGTCGGATGATAGAAAACAGCATCCGTCACTTGCTGCAATCCTTGCCTATGAGAGCCAATCCTGTCTCGATAGACGTTCTCATTTCCGTACCGGGTGGTGAAGAAATTGCCCGCCGCACTTTCAACCCTCGCCTAGGCATTGAAGGGGGAATTTCGATTATCGGCACGTCGGGCATTGTGAAGCCCTTCTCGACAGATGCTTTTATCCGCTCCATTGCCAAATCTATGGAAGTGGCACGCGCTACAGGTAGTCCACGTGTCGTTATCAATTCGGGGGCCAAGAGTGAACGTTTCGTTCGTACCTATTATCCTGAACTACCGCCACAGGCTTTCGTACACTACGGCAACTTTATCGGCGAAACGCTGAAACTGGCCGATAGCCTGAAGGTGCCTCGCATTACGCTGGGTGTTATGATAGGTAAGGCAGTCAAGCTGGCAGAAGGGCATCTGGATACCCACAGCCGCCAGGTGACGATGAAGCGTAACTTCATCATTTCAATGGCTCGTGAAGCCGGTTGCGGTGAAGACGTCTGCACACGCATCGACGGCATCACTTTGGCTCGTGAATTGTGGGACCTTATACCAGCCTCGCTTTTGCCAACCTTTACGCAGACCGTCATTGACCACTGCCACCACCACTGTGCCCCTCTCTTACCTCACGGCGAACTGACCATTTTACTGATTTCGGAAGATGGGCGAATATACGTATAATCCTATCAGCTTTTCAATCCATTTTCTTGCCGCTTCATCTCCAGCAATACGCCAAACGTCAGCGGAAGGGCCAGTAGAAAAGTGCAGATGTCGGAAACGGCCTGACACATCTCCACGCCCTGAAGCCCGAAGAAATGGGGAAGGATAAAGATAAACGGCACAAAGAACAAGCCCTGACGGGCAGACGAAAGGATGGTGGCACGCACGGATTTGCGGATAGTCTGCAACATCATGTTGCTGATGATGACGAACGTGCCCAGCGGATAGGTGACAAGCTGCCAGCGCAGGGCCGAAGCACCTGTGGCCACCACAGCGGGGTCGCCCTTACGGAACAGCTCCACCACCTCTTCGGCAAAGCCGAAACCCAACACAGCACAGCAGGTCAGGAAAATAAAGCCGATACGTACACAGAGCCAGAAACCCTGACGCACACGGCTATAAAGACCTGCGCCGTAGCAGAAGCCACAGAGGGGCTGGAAACCCTGCCCGAAACCGATCAGGAAAGAATTGATGAACATACCAATGCGTGACACGATGGACATGCCTGCGATGGCAGCGTCGCCATACGCTCCGGCGGCCAAGTTCAGCAAGATGGTGGACAGGCTGGCGAGTCCCTGGCGGGCAAGCGAGGGCGTACCACCGCCAATAATTTCCTTGATGAAGGCGAACGACGGCGTAAAGTTGCGATAACGGATGGGGATATTTCCCCCCTTCGTAGCCATGTAGAGCAGCAGCGTAAAGCTGCACACCTGGCTAATGACCGTGGCCAGCGCAGCACCCGCCACGCCCATATCGCAGACGAAGATAAACAGCGGGTCGAGCACCACGTTGAGGATCGCCCCGCTCACGATGCCCACCATAGCGTAGGCGGCATTCCCCTGAAAACGTATCTGATTGTTCAGCACCAGCGATGAAGCCATGAAAGGCGTACCTGTCAAGATAATACCTAAGTAGCGTTCCGTATAAGGCAAGATGGTGGGTGTAGAGCCCAGCATCTGCGACAGCGGTGTGAGGAATAGCAACCCCAACACCGCCAACACACAGCCCGTGAAGAAAGCCATGAAAAAGCCCGTGGCTGCCATCTTCTCCGCATTGGCCACGTCGCGGGCGCCCAGACGGCGCGAGATATAGTTACCCGACCCGTGGCCGAAGAAAAAACCGACAGCCTGGATGATGGACATCAGCGAGAACACGATGCCTACCGCCGCCGTGGACTGCGTATTAATCTTACCGACGAAGTACGTGTCGGCCATGTTGTAGAAAGCCGTCACCAGCATACTGATGATGGTAGGGATGGCCAGGCGGGTGATGACGCCCGCAATGGGGGCAGTAGTCAGCTGCTCGTAGTTTTCTTTGGCTGTGTGATGGTGTATCAACATCTCATATAATCTTTTTTATCCGTTAGGTAACAAGTCCGCCTCCCGGATAACGCCCAGCAATTCGCTGATACTGCAGACAGTGACCATAGTGCCGTCCGCCCGGTGAAGCACGAAGGGAGCGTCACCCCGCAGGTCGCCCGTCTCGATGAAGACAGCAGACTCCACGTTGCGGTTAGCCAGAATGCCGTTGCGCTGCAAGGCCTTGCGCACCATGGCGTAGCGTTGTCCGTGTCCGGCGAGGCGGATTTGCGAAGTGTATTCATTGTCCACACGGAAGAGGCCCGTCTCCAGGTCGAACACAATGCCCTTGCGGGCGAAAAAGCGACTTAGGCTGCCGTCCAACGCCAAGTCTTCGGGTGTACCGATGGTTACCCCGCTCACCTTGTCCATCAGCCAGATCTTGTCGGCTATCTGGAGAGCCAGTTCCAGGTCATGGGTGGAGAGAAAGATAGTCTTGCCCGTGCTACGGCTCAGGCGGTGGAGCAACTGCATCATCTCCACCTTGCTGGGAAAATCGAGGAAGGCCGTCGGCTCGTCCAGGTAGATGACGGGCGTCTCCTGTGCCAGCGCCTTGGCTATCATCACCTTCTGGCGCTCGCCGTCGCTCAGGGTGTCCACCATGCGGTCGGCCAGGTGTGCGATACCCACCAAGGCGATGGAGCACGCCACCACCTCCTTGTCTGCCTTCGACAGGGTTCCCCAGAAGCCGGTGTAGGGGCTGCGGCCCAAGCCCACCAGCTCCGTGGCGGTCATGTTACGGATGTCACATTTCTCCGTCAGCACCACGCTCAGTACGCGCGACAGCTGCTTGTCCGTGTAGGCATTAATTTCCTTGCCCTGCACGTAAATGTTTCCGTCCAGCTTGGGCTGGAAGGCCGAGAGCGTGCGCAGCAGGGTGGACTTCCCCACTCCGTTGGCTCCCAAAAGGCAGGTCAGCTCGCCGCCGCAGATGTCGGCCGAAATGCCTGCCGCCACCGTCTTCACGCTGTGCTTCGAAGCGTAGCCGATGGAGAGGTTTTCGATATGGATGGTTGGTTCGTTCAAAGGGTCTTTCTATATTAATGGGTTCATATTCAGTTATTCGTCTATCTCACTTTTCCTGCGCCTGAAGAGCACCGAAGCAACGACCGGCGCACCAATGAGTGCCGTCACCGAGTTTACCGGCAGGGCGCCCTCGAAGCCTGGCATACGGGCAATGAGGTTGCACACCAGAGCCAGAGCGGCACCCGTCAGCAGCGTGGCAGGCATCAGCACACGGTGGTCCGACGAGCGGAAGATGGCACGGCACAGATGGGGCACGGCCAGGCCCAGGAACATAATGGGGCCGCAGTAGGCCGTCACGATGGCCACCAGCACGCCCGAGCAGAGAATGACCAGCAGGCGGGCCCGCCGGATGTTCAGTCCCAGGTTGCGCGCATAGCTGTTGCCCAGCAACAGCAGATTCATGGTCTTGATGAGCAGGAACGACAGCGGCAGCAGCACGGCCATGATGCCCACGAACAGCAGCATCTGGTCGCCTGAAACGCGGGCGAAGCTGCCCAGCCCCCAGATGACATAGGCACGGATATCCTCTTCGACGCTGAAGAACTTCAGCACACCGATGACGGCATTGGCCACGTAGCCTATCATGACGCCGATGATGAGCAGCGTCACGTTGCCGCGCACCTTCATCGACACATAGACGATGAGCGCCATCACCGACATGGCACCCACGATGGCGGCCAGCGACAACGCCACTTCGCCCAGATAGCCCAGACGGCTCAGGGCCACGCCCCCGACAGCACCGGACAGCAGCACTACCATCGCTACGCCCAGGCTGGCACCCGAGCTAACGCCCAGCACCGAAGGGTCGGCCAGCGGATTGCGGAACACCGTCTGCATCTGCAGGCCGCTGACCGACAGGCCCGCGCCCGCTACAAGCGCCGTCAGGGCCTGGGGCACGCGCGACTTCCACACGATGTTCTGCCACACCACCGGCTCGTCCGTCCCGCCCGCCAGGATGCGGCACACCGAGCGCAGGGGGATGTCCACCGAACCCAGCAGCAGGTTCAGCAGGAAGAAAACGGCGATGAGCACGGTCATCAGCAGCATCAGGGGGAGTATGGGGCGATGGTTCATGGCGTTTATTTCAGTCGTTCGTAATACGTGGGTTCATACTGGGGCAGCAGGTCGGGATGGAAGGCGTGTATCAGGTCCTTCAGCACCACGTCGGGCTGCATGGGCATGCTCTCGTAGAAGGGCGTGGTGTGCATGTTGCAATAGACCACCGCCCGCTCGCGGAAGGCACGGAAGTCGGCATAGCGCGCGTCGGTGGCCTTCAGGGCGTCGTAGGAGAAGGTGCCCTCATAGCTGTTGACGATGCGCCAGAAGTCGGCCTCGTCAGCCCGGCTATAGACGGTCTCGAAGTCCAGCGTCACGCCGCCCGAACGGGGGTCGTCCTTCAGGAAATAGTCGGCTCCAGCATCGCGGAACAGCTGGGCCAGGAAACTTCTGCCGCCTACGGCATACCAGTTGCCTCCACGCAGCTCGCCGCTGAACACCACGGGACGCTTCTCCACGCCCGCGGCCAGGCGACAAAGCTCCTTGTAGCGCGCCTCAATGGCGGCAAAGCACTCGTTGGCTTCGCGTTCGCGCCCGATAAACAGGCCCACCAACTTCACCCACTCCGCCTGTCCCAGAGGCGTCATCTCCTTGTAGCCCAGATGGGGTACCAAGGGGATATCCGTGTCGCGCAGGGCGTCGTAGCCGCCGCGTTTGAAGGGGGAGATGAAGATGACGTCGGGCTCCACGCTCATCACTACCTCGGAGTCGAAGTTGCCTTCGATGCCTATCTTCACCGTGTGGCCCTCGGCCAGCTGGCGGTTCATGGTGGGATCGAAAAGGTGGCGCGTGCTGGTGATGCCCGTCACCAGCGGACAGGCATCCAGGGCGATGAAGTTAGAGAGCTGAAGCGAGGTCATGCAGATGACGCTGCGCACGGGTGTCTCTATCGGGGTATAGTCGCGGGGGAGGTCGGCCGGATGCGTACCGCGGGGCACAAGGGCAAAGTGATAACCCGGCGCCTCGGGGTTCTGCGGGTCGTGTACGTCCAGCAGGCGAACGCCGTCGGCACGATAGTCTATGGTGTAGCCTTCGGCATAGGTGGGAGTTACCCGTGACAAGGAGTCGGCCGGAGCCATGGCGGCGCTGTCGGTCTGCATTCCATCGGCGGCCGAAGGCTTCGACGACCGGGAACCGCAGGAGCCCGCAAAACAGGTGACGGCCAACAACAGGCCGGCAAAGAGGAGTCTGTTCATCGGTAAGGTCTTTTTAAAATCAGGTGCAAAGTTAACCGAAACGGCGGAATATAGCAACTTACGTGTGTGAAACTTCCCTATCGGCGGGCAACGGAATGGATGCGCAGACAGGATAATCTGTGATTGAAAAACCATCCGCGACACACACCCGTTCCGCATTTCTTTTTGTAATTTTGCCACCGCAAAAAAACCGAAACAACAGAAGAAAAAACTATGAACCACTACCCCATCCTGTTCATCTCCCTGGGCCCCGGCGACCCGGAACTCATCACCCTGAAGGGCTGGAAGGCCCTGCAGGCAGCCGACATCGTGTTCTGCCCCGAAACGGAGGGGCGCAACGGAGAGCGCACCTCGCGCGCAGCGAACATCGTGCGGCGGCTCGGCGTGGGCGACGACCACATCCGCCGCTTCCTGCTACCCATGAGCAAACGGCGCGAAGCGGCGCTCCAGGCCTACGACGGCGTGTATGCCGAAGCGCACGCCCTGCAGGACGAGGGTCTGCACGTCTGCATCGTGGCGGAGGGCGACGCGGGCTTCTACTCGTCCGTCCACTACGTCTTCGAGCGGTTGCGGGCCGACGGACGGACGGCGGAACACGTGGCGGGCATCCCTGCCTTCATTGCTGCAGGAGCCCTGGCGGGGCTGCACACAGCCAGCCAGGAACAGCGGCTCACGGTGTTGCCCGGCACGGCGACCGCACAGGAGCTGGAACGGCTGGTGGACGACGGTGGAACAGTGGTCATCATGAAGCTGTCGCAATGCGCCGACGAAGTGCACCGCTGCATGGCCCTGCATCCAGAGTACACGTACCACTACTTCGAGAACGTAGGTACGGCGACGGAGTTCTACACGTGCGACGCGGCGGTGGTGGCCGCGCGGCGCTTCCCCTACTTCTCGCTGATGATTGTACAAGGGTAACGAAGAGAACATAAGAAAGACACACAATATTTCCATAAACAAACTGGTGTATAAAAAAGGGGGGCCGAAGCCCCCCCTTTTTAGAAAAATCTGCGTATTCCGCGTCATCCGCGGCAGAACCGTCATTGCAGCTCCAGCGTCACGATGGACTTCGCCGGCAACGTCAATCGAAGAACTCCCTTCTCAATTTTGGTATCCTTGAACGGTACGGGTCGCACGCGGTCGGGCTGGTCGAAGGTGTTGCAGTCGGTGACGTGCTCGGCCGTCAGCACCTCACCCACGGCCTTGCGTGCCGTGATGCCAGGCAAGTGGACGGTGACTTCCTGTGCTTCATTCAAATCGACGTTGGAGAGCGAGAGGTGCACGCGCCCTTCCTTGTCGCGCGAGGCGGTAGCACTGAGCAGCGGCAAGCGTCGGCCGTCGCGCACATCGACAGTGGCGCAGTCCAGTTCCAACGGCAGATAAGTGGCATCCTGGTGCACGCGGTACATCTTGAAGACATAGTACGTAGGCGTCAAGACCATGCGGTCGTCCTTCGTCAGAATCATGGACTGGAGGACGTTGACCACCTGGGCGATGTTGGCCATCTTCAGGCGGTCGGTGTACTTGTGGAAGATGTCGAGCGAGAGGGAGGCCACGAAGGCGTCGCGCAGGGAGTTCTGCTGGTAGAGGTGTCCGGCAATGGTGCCCGGCTCCTCGTCCCACCACGTGCCCCACTCGTCGAGCATCAGGGCTATCTGCTTCTTGGGGTCATACTTGTCCATGATGGCGCAGTGGCGACGGATGACGTCCTCCACCTCGCGGCACTTGCCCAGCGCCCAGTAGTAGTCTTCGTCGGTAAATTGTGTGGCCGAGCCCTTGCTACCGCTCCAGCCTGCCACAGTGTAGTAATGGAGCGAGAGGCCCTGCATCCGTCCGCCCACGCGGTTCATGAGGACGTCGGTCCAGTTGTAGTCATAATCGCTGGCACCGCTGGCTATCTTGAACAGGCGGTTGCCGTCGTAGTTGCGGCAGTAGGTGGAGTAGCGGCGGTAGAGGTCGGCGTAGTATTCGGGGCGCATGCTGCCGCCACATCCCCAGCTCTCGTTGCCCACGCCGAGGTATTTCACCTTCCAGGCCTTGTCGCGTCCGTTCTGCCGGCGCAGGCGTGCCATGGGCGAATCGCCCTCGGAGGTCATGTATTCCACCCACTTGGCCAGCTCCTCGACCGTGCCGCTGCCCACGTTTCCGCTGACGTAGGGCTCGCAGCCCAGCATCTCGCAGAGGTTCAGGAACTCGTGCGTGCCGAAGCTGTTGTCCTCGATGGTGCCGCCCCAGTTGTTGTTCACCATCTTGGGGCGCTGCTCGCGGGGACCGATGCCGTCCATCCAGTGGTATTCGTCGGCAAAGCAACCACCGGGCCAGCGCAGGACGGGCACGCGGAGCTCCTTCAGGGCGTTGAACACGTCGGTGCGGTAGCCCTGGATGTTGGGTATCGGCGAGTCCTCGCCCACCCACAGGCCGCCGTAGATGCAGGTGCCCAGGTGTTCGGCAAACTGGCCGTAAATTTCTTTCGGAATGATTTGGGTGCCGCGGTCGGCCTCCACGGTGAGGGTCGCGCTGCGCTGTGCAGGGAGCGACAGCGAGGCGGTCAGCAGCAGGCTGCTGAGGAAGAGTTTGTTTGTCATGGAATAGTAATCTTTAAGTATGAAAAATGGAGTTCTACAGTTGTTGATAGATAAGGAAAGCCAGCCGACCTATGTCAGCTGACCGTCCGAGCCCTCGGGAATGCTCCCGACAGGTGTCGGCTGGCCGTCCGAGGCCTTCGCCTATTTCTTGCAACTGACAGCTGACGCTTCCACAGGCAGGCAAGCCTTGTAGGTCTTGATGTAGGCGTTGAAGCCGGCCACGTCTTCGGGCACGGGCGCCACCTCGACACCGGCATCGCCGGCAAACACCTGACGGTCCAGGAAGTCAGGGAGCGACAGTTTCTTGTCGTTGTTCACCAGGTAGGAACCCAGCAGGGCGATGCCCCAGGCTCCCCCCTCGCCTGCCGTCTCCATGACGGAGATGGGCGAGTTGATGGCTGCCGCCAGGATGCGCTGGCCCACGCCCTTGGTCTTGAACAGGCCGCCGTGGCCCGTGATGCGGTCCACACGGATTTTCTCGTCGTTGAACAGGATGTCGTTGCCTATTTTCAGCACGGCCACGGAAGCGTAGAGGTGGGCGCGCATCAGGTTGGCCAGGCTGAACTTGTCCGTGGTCGAGCGCACGAACAAGGGACGCCCTTCGGCCAGTCCGGTGACGGGTTCGCCAGAGAAGTAGTTGTAGGCCATCAGACCGCCGCAGTCGGCATCGCCTTCCAGCGCATGGTTGTAGAGCTTGCCGTAGATGTCGTTCATATCGACGGGCAGGCCCATCAGTTCCTGGTATTCCTTGAAGAGGTTGACCCACGCGTTGAGGTCGGAGGTGCAGTTGTTGCAGTGGACCATCGCTACGGGGTTTCCGTCGGGCGTGGTCACGATGTCGATGGCCTCGTAGGGACGCGAAAGCTCCTTCTCCAGCACAATCATGGAGAACGACGACGTTCCGGCGGAGACGTTGCCCGTGCGCTGCTTCACGGCGTTGGTGGCTACCATGCCCGTGCCTGCGTCGCCTTCGGGCGGACAGAGCGGGATACCGGCTTTCAGCCGTCCCGTGGGGTCGAGCTTGCGGGCACCTTCGGCCGTCAGGCGTCCGGCGTCCTCACCGGCCATCAAGACGCGGGGCAGGATGTCGCGCAGCTTCCAGCCGTAGCCCGGAGCAATCAGCTGCTCGAACTTCTCCACCATCGGAGCGGAATAGTCCTTCGTTTCGGGGTCGATGGGCAGCATGCCGGAGGCGTCGCCGATGCCCAGCACGCGCTCGCCCGTCAGCTGCCAGTGGACGTATCCGGCCAGCGTCGTCAGGAAGTCAATGGAGGGCACATGGGCCTCGCCGTTCAGAATAGCCTGGTAGAGGTGCGAGATGCTCCAGCGCAGGGGGATGTTGTAGACAAAGAGCTCGGACAGCCGGGCGGCGGCGGGGCCGGTGTTCGTGTTGCGCCACGTGCGGAAGGGCACGAGGATGTTCTGCTGCTTGTCGAAAGCCATGTAGCCGTGCATCATGGCGCTGACGCCGATGGCGGCGAGGGTCTCTATCTCCGCGCCGTACTGCTTCTTCACGTCGGCTTGCAGGTCGGCGTAGCAGTCTTGCAGGCCGCCCCACACGGCGTCGAGGCTGTAGGTCCAGAGGCCGTCGACGAGCTGGTTTTCCCACGTGTGGCTGCCCTGTGCGATGGGCTTGTTTTCCTCGTCGATGAGTACCGCCTTGATGCGGGTGGAGCCGAACTCGATGCCGAGGATGGCGCGTCCGGCTTCTATGGTGGATTTGGGATCTGATTTCATACGAATGGTATTGTATATAAGGTGAAACAAAAAGAAGAAGGAAGACACACTCAATATGTGCCTTCCTTTCTTCGGTTACGGATTTAGCAAAGCGCCTTGTTCAGCATGTAGTACACTTCGTTCATGCGGAGCTCTTTCTTGAACTCGCTGATAGTGGTGTCCTTGTTGATGTGAACCATCTCGATGCCTGCAATCTCGGCGTAGTCTTCCCAGTATTCGGCCGTCAGGTCGTAGGAGAAGCAGGAGTGGTGCGTGCCACCGGCCAGGATCCAGGCGCCTGCGCCTACCTCGAAGTTGGGCATCGGTTTCCACAGGGCGGAAGCCACGGGCAGCTTGGGCAGCGGTTTCGGCTCGATGCACTCTACATCGTTTACAATCAGGCGGAAGCGGTTGCCCAAGTCAACGACCGTAGCGGTGCAGCCGGTACCCACCTTCGACGTGAACACGAGACGGGCCGTCTGGCTCTTGCGGATGCCGATGCCGAGGAAGTGAACTTCCAGACGGGGCTTCTGGGCAGCGATGAGCGGACATACCTCCAACATGTGGGCCTGAAGGATGGAGCTGTTCTCGCCGTCGAAGTTCAGCGTGTAGTCCTCAAGGAAGGAACAGCCGGTGGGCAGGCCCTGGTTCATCACCCACACGGTACGGTAGAGGGCGGCGGACTTCCAGTCGCCTTCGGCACCGAATCCGTAGCCTTCAGCCATCAGGCGCTGAGATGCCAATCCCGGAATCTGGTCGAAGTAGCTGCCGTCGGTCTGGCCCAGGTCGTCGAAGTTGGTAGTGAAGCCTTTGGCACCCTTCGCCTTCAGGATGGCACGCAGGGCGAGTTCGGCCTTGGCGGCATTCCATACCTTTCCATAAGCCTCGGTGCGTCCGTCTTCCAGAGCGGCGTCGTGGTCGTAGAGGCGGAAATATTCGTCCACCAGTGCCTTCACGTCCTCGTCCTTCACCTGTGCGTGGTATTCCATCAGCTCGCTCACGGGGCAGTAGTCCACATGGTAGCCCATGCGCTGCTCGGCCTCCACCTTGTCGCCGTCGGTCACGGCCACGTTGTTCATCTGGTCGCCGAAGCGGATGATGAGCATGTCCTGAGCATCGGCCCAAGCGGCGCAGACGCGCATCCACACGGCAATCTTCTTCTGCGTTTCCTCTTCCTTCCAGTAGCCTACCACCACTTTGCGGCGGATGCGCATGCGGGTGCAGATGTGGCCGAACTCACGGTCGCCGTGGGCACTCTGGTTGAGGTTCATGAAGTCCATGTCCATCGTATCCCAGGGAATTTCCTTGTTGTACTGCGTGTGCAGGTGGAGCAACGGCTTCTTCAGCTGCTGCAAGCCGTGAATCCACATCTTGGCGGGCGAGAAGGTGTGCATCCAGGTGATGACACCGATACAGCGTTCTTCGTTGTTGGCAGCCTTGAACACGGCTTCCACTTCCTTGGACGAGTTGGCCGTACCTTTATATACCACCTTGACAGGCAGCTTGCCCGACTCGTTCAGACCTTTTACCATCTCGTTACTGTGTGCATCAACTGCGATTACTGCGTCTCCTCCGTACAGAAGCTGTGCTCCTGTGACGAACCATACTTCATATTGATCAAATGCGTTCATAATAGTACAATGTTTATTAATTATTGGGTTATGATTCTTTTTGGTTGATTATTCATATCATTTCTTCTGTCCGTAGTAGGCATTCGGTCCGTGCTTGCGGCTGAAGTGCTTCTCGATGAGCAGCGGGTTCATGGTCAGGTTAGGATTGACGGCGTAGGCAATGGATGCCATCTTAGCCACCTGCTCCATGACGACGGCGTTGTGGACAGCGTCGTGCGCATCCTTGCCCCAGGCAAAGGGACCGTGGTTCTTGACCAGCACGCCTGGTGTGTGCACGGGGTTCAGGCCTTCGAAACGCTTCACGATGACGTTGCCCGTCTCCAGCTCATACTCGCCCTTCACTTCGGCCTCGGTCATGTCGGCCGTGCAGGGAATGGCGTCGTGGAAGTAGTCGGCGTGCGTCGTGCCGATGTTAGGTATATCGCATCCGGCCTGTGCCCAGGCAGTGGCATAGGTAGAGTGTGTGTGCACCACTCCACCGATTTCGGGAAAAGCCTTGTAGAGCACCACGTGGGTCGGCGTATCTGAAGAAGGGCGAAGATTCCCCTCCACTACCTTACCGTCTAGATCGACTACCACCATGTCCGTGGCCTTCATCTCGTCATAGCTTACACCACTGGGCTTGATGACCACCAGCCCGCTTGCGCGGTCGATGGCCGACACGTTTCCCCAGGTGAAGATGACCAGTCCGTGCTTCACCAAGTCAAGGTTGGCACGAAATACTTTTTCTTTCAGTTCTTCTAGCATAATTATATCGCTTAAACGTTAACTTATAATTTAAATTTAGGAGCTTTCCGATAAATGTTCTCATTAAATTGATACAGGGCCGCACTACGTTTGGAGCCGGTTTTGTCTTTTTTGTCCGTCTTCTCAATGTAGTTCATCTCCGCAATCCGCTTACGGAAATTGCGTTTATCAATAGGCTCTCCATAAATAGCTTCATACAGACTTTGCAATTGCGACAGGGTAAAGAGCTTGGGAAGCAGATTGAAGCCGATAGGCTCCGTAGATGCTTTCTTCTGCATCATAGCACGTGCCTTCTGAACCATCTCCCAATGGTCGAATATCAAAGGAGGCAGGTCATTGATACCAATCCAGAAGGCATTATGCTGTTGGACCAGTTCACGGTCGTATTCATCGATATTGATCAAAGCATAATATGCAATGGAAATGACTCTTCCTCCCGGATCACGGTCTATGGCACCGAACGCTCCAACCTGTTCTATATAGACTTGTTCCAAACCTGTCAACTCAGCCAAGACTCGTTTGGCAGCATCGTCCACGCTTTCATTTTCCTGCACAAAACCGCCCATCAGCGACCACTCGCCTTTGGCCGGCTCAAAGTTTCGTTTCAACAGGAGAAGGCTCAGTTCTCCTTTGCTGAAACCGAAAATAATGCAGTCTACCGAAATATAGAACTTCGGATTAATATTATAATATGTTGTCATTCAAGAAACATTAAATACAATTACCAGAAATAAGCATAGAACAGGGCACAAAGCAACACGACACCCAGTGAAGCAATAACGTCCCATTTATTCCAGCTCTCACGGATGAGTTGTTTATAACTGCCAGTGAAAGTAATGGCTTCAATCTGCTGGGCAGAAGGTTTCGGCGTAAAGCAGGATACAACAACCATCAAAACAATCAAAAATACAAGCAACCAGACTTCGAAAATAAGCCAATTGGTCTGCCAGAACCAAGTAGTACATTCCCAGAAAGCACCATCCATCACGGCCTTACCCGAATCTGTGATGACATTGGTAAGCAGACGGACCATACCGATGAGGAAACCGCCGATGAGTCCCCATTCGCCTGCTTTCGGAGTGATACGCTTTGAGAAGATACCCAGCGTAAAGACAGCAACCATGGCAGGAGCGATTAATGACTGGATGTCCTGCAAGTATGAATAGAGATTACCCATATTCATCATGATAGGCATCCAGGCCAGGCCCAGCAATACGACTACTACTGTAGCAATACGACCAACCAGCACATAATGACTTTCGCTCATGCCTTTTTTCATGGGTTTATAAAAATCCTCTGTGAACAACGTTGCACAACTGTTGAAAAAAGCAGCCAACGATGCGACAAGCGCACAGATGAAACCGATAGTCACAATACCTTTAATTCCGGCAGGCAAAATATTTTTCACCATCATGGCAAAAGCACCGTCTGTATCGTGAGCGTTGGTAATATCCATCACAATGCCACTACCAGTCTTTTGAGCAAGCGCATAAGCAACCATACCAGGAATCAAGAACATGAATACTGGTAACAGTTTGAAATAACCAGCAGCAATAGAACCACGACGAGCACGTTTCATCACGACATCGTCCGATTCACCCTTTTGCTGTCCGAGTACACGTTGTACGATGTGTTGGTCGGTACACCAATACCAGAAACCAATAATGGAAGCACCGAGGAATACTACATATCCGGGAAATTGCGGATACATGGGATCTGCAGGATCGGTATGGAACATGTGAGTCGTACCAAAACCGTCGTGAGCAGCGTTACAAACAACCATCATCTGTGACCAGCCTTCGCTGATACTACCGTCACCCAACATGCTCAGTCCCAAAAACAATACCAGGAAAGAACCGATAATCAAAATCGGAGTCTGAATGGCAGACAGTGTCATTACACCCTTCATACCACCGAAAACCGTGAATACAGCCGTAACAGCAATCAAGCCAATAGCACCATACCAAAAAGGTAAGCCAAGCAAATACTCAAAGAAAATACCACCGGTAAAAGCTGTAACAGAAACCTTAGTCAACACATAGGCTATCAAAGTGATGATAGACAACCACGAGCCCGTACGTTGAGTATAACGGAATTTCAAAAAATCGGGCATAGTGATAATCTTACCCATCTTGTTGTTCAGCAGTTGATAGAAAGGAACAAACAGCCATCCCAAAATCAGAATCATCCATCCCTGCATTTCCCAATGAGCCATTCCTACACCATCTTTGGCTCCAGTTCCTGCAAGACCAACCAAATGTTCAGAACCAATGTTGGCAGCAAAGATAGCCGCGCCAATGATATACCAAGGTTCGCCTTTTCCGAACAGATAATCCTGACTATCGACACCTTTCATTTTTTCCTTATCTTTCTTTATGGCACGATAAATCGCCCAGACTATAGCTACGACTCCTACAGCAAGTATCACCCAGTCGAGCCAGATAAATTCATTTGTATTCCAATTCATATATTTCTATTTTTCTAGTTAGCACTATTTTTAAGGTTATTTTTCAATACCGAATTTAAAGATACATTCACTGTTATATGTTTGTCCCGGTTCTAGAATCACAGATGGCCATTCAGCTTTATTGGGACTATCAGGATAATGCTGAGTCTCCAGACAAACGGATGCCCGTTGATTATAGACTATACCTTTTTTACCTTTTACTGTCCCATCCAGAAAATTACCTGTATAAACTTGAATTCCAGGTTCATTAGTATATACCTCCAAAGTTATTCCTGTTTCAGGAGACGTCAAACGAGCAGCGACCTGCGTCAAATCACCTTTAGTATTCAATACCCAATTATGATCATATCCATTGCCATTCTTCAATTGAACGAAATCATAATTACTGATATCCTTTCCTATAACTTTAGGAACAGTAAAATCCATTGGCGTATCTTTTACAGGCAGAATCTCTCCAGTTGTCATAAATGTACTGTCAACAGGAGTATAAGTATCTGCATTTATATATAGAATATGGTCAGTAGCAGCCTTGGATGGATCTCCTGACAAATTGAAATATGAATGGTTAGTCATGTTAATCACCGTTTTCTTATCGGTCGTTGCACTGTATTTGATATCAATGGCATTGTCATCCGTAAGTTTATAGATAACTTTGGCTGTTACATTTCCAGGAAAGTTCTCATCACCGTCTGGCGAAACAATTGTCAACTCCAGTGTAGTATCATCAATTTGGTTAGCGTCATACACTTGATACTGCCATCCCTTAGGACCTCCATGTAAACAATGGCCAAAATTATTTTGCGGTAATTGAATCGTATCTCCATCCAAGACCAAACGTCCTTGGTTTATACGATTGGCATAGCGCCCAATAGACGCACCAAAATCACTCGGAATATGAATATAGTCAGCAATACTGTCAAAGCCTAAAACTACATCCCTCATTTCCCCATTTTTATCTGGGACCATAACAGAAACTATACGGCCTCCAAAATTTGTCACACAGACCTCCATTCCCCTTTGATTTCTCAGTTTATACAAATTGGTCTGGGCATCATTCACTATTGTCTGATAAGCCATAGGATTTAATCCAGAAAGTGTCAAATCAGATTTTTGAACACAAGAAGCTGATAATAAACAAATTATAGCTCCAACTAACAAAAAATGTTTTTTCATAATAACTGGTATTTGATTCAAACTCCTTTTTAAGTGTAAAAATAACACTTTATTTTCATCCAGTAATCAAACATTATTATGTTTCACAACATGAAAGAAAGAGAGAACATATGCTTAAACAAACGTTAACAATACTTGCATCTACGTAAACCGAATGTTCAAAAAGGAACCTTAAACGTCCAAAATTATATAATCATTAAAAAAAAACATATGCAAAAGTACATCTCATGCCGAATTGTTTCTACTTTTGCACGTGAAGTAAGAGAGATATGAATAAATATTCAATATTTTTCTAGTCTTCGATAGAAATATGAGATTTAGATTATATATATAAAGAATTAGCTTATGTCACAAATTGTCGGACATATTTCCCAGGTCATCGGACCTGTGGTTGATGTATATTTCGAAGGAGCTGAAACAGAAACGGTTCTTCCAGCCATTCATGATGCACTCGAAATAAAGAGACACAACGGCAAACGCCTGATTGTGGAGGTACAGCAGCACATTGGTGAAAACACTGTTCGTACGGTAGCGATGGACAGCACCGACGGTCTGCAACGAGGCATGAAAGTACGACCTTTGGGTGGTCCTATAACAATGCCAGTAGGTGATCAAATCAAAGGTCGATTGATGAACGTAGTAGGCGACTCTATTGACGGTATGCGAGAATTGGACCGCACAGGCGCTTACCCCATTCATCGCGAACCTCCCAAATTTGAAGACTTAACCACAACTCAAGAAGTTCTTTACACAGGTATTAAAGTTATCGATTTACTAGAGCCTTATAGCAAAGGTGGAAAAATCGGTTTGTTTGGAGGTGCAGGTGTAGGCAAGACAGTCCTTATTCAGGAACTCATTAATAATATTGCTAAAAAACAACACGGCTTTTCTGTATTTGCCGGTGTAGGTGAACGTACGCGCGAAGGTAATGATTTGCTAAGAGAAATGATTGAATCGGGCGTAATACGTTATGGAGATGAGTTTAAGAAAAGCATGGAAGAAGGAAATTGGGATTTATCAAAAGTAGACTACAACGAAGTAGCCAAATCTCAAGTATCACTAATATTCGGACAGATGAACGAACCTCCTGGAGCACGTCAATCCGTAGCCCTTTCCGGTCTGACTGTCGCTGAATCATTCCGTGATATGGGTTCAGAAACAGATGGGCCACGCGATATCCTGTTCTTTATTGATAATATCTTCCGTTTCACGCAGGCGGGTTCCGAGGTTTCTGCTTTGTTAGGTCGTATGCCTTCAGCTGTAGGCTACCAACCGACATTGGCAACTGAAATGGGAGCCATGCAGGAGCGAATCACATCAACACGCAACGGTTCAATTACTTCAGTTCAGGCTGTATATGTACCTGCCGATGACTTGACCGACCCTGCTCCAGCTACAACCTTTACTCACTTGGACGCAACGACAGTGCTTAGTCGTAAAATTACCGAACTGGGTATCTATCCAGCCGTAGATCCTTTGGAATCTACTTCACGTATTCTGGATCCACACATCGTAGGCGAAGAGCATTATCAAGTCGCCCAACGGGTAAAACAGATATTGCAACGAAACAAGGAATTACAGGATATCATCTCCATCTTAGGTATGGAAGAGTTATCGGATGAAGACCGCACATTGGTTAATCGCGCACGTCGTGTCCAACGATTCCTTTCTCAACCGTTTGCCGTAGCCGAGCAGTTTACGGGCGTCCCCGGTACCATGGTGAATATCGAAGACACCATCAAGGGATTCCGTATGATCTTGGATGGAGAAGTTGACTACTTACCCGAACCAGCTTTCTTGAATGTAGGTACTATCGAGGAAGCTATAGAAAAAGGTAAAAAGCTGTTGGAGCAGGCCAAATCATAATACGTAATTATCTGTCTGTAGCTTATTTAACTGCCGACGATAAACCAAATATCAAATAAAGGCAATGAAAAAATTACAGTTGACTATCGTATCACCGGAAAAAAAACTCTTTCAAGGTGAAGTGAATCAAGTCACTCTACCAGGAGTCATGGGTTCTTTTACCATTTTGCCACAACATGCCCCTATCGTTTCTTCACTCACACGTGGAAAAATTCTGTATGTTACGGCAGACGGTACGTCACAAAACTTAGAAATAATGGGAGGATTCGTAGAGATGAATGACAACAACGTTTCCGTCTGCATTAATTAATAAAGTACATTATTATAAATACATTGAAAAAACGAATGAGAACGTGAGCAAAACAAAACGTAATTACCTGATCCAAACCGCGATATTAACCTTCTTATTGGGAATAGTAGGAGGATGGATCTATTTTAATACTAATCCACACCATTATTTTAACGGTTATCCATTAATTCCCTCCTATTTCTTTCTATTCGGTTGGTTAATGATCAACATAGTGGAATGGAGTCGCAAAAAGATGACGGGCAAGTTGTTGCAAATATATATGTTGCTCCGTGTAATGCGAATGCTTGCCTCATTCATTCTGATGGTACTTTATTGCGTGATAGTCCGCGAAGAAGCACAAGCTTTTCTGCTGACGTTCATCGCCAACTACTTGATATATCTAACGTATGATTCTTGGTTCTTCTTCACATTTGAAGTGAACAAAAAATCACAAAAAGAGAATAAACGATGAAACGATTGTATAAAATATGGACCGGATTGTACATCATGGCAGCATTATTGCTCCTATGTCCCGCTTCCGTTTGGTCAGCTGACTCATCATCAGAACAACCGGCTGAAGAAAAAGTCGATATTAAAGAAATTGTATTCGGACATATCGGTGACTCATACGAATGGCACATTACATCATGGGGAGATACTCATCTCACCATTCCTCTACCAGTAATTGTGTACAGCCAAACGAGTGGATGGCACATATTCTCTTCAGCACGCTTAGAGGAAAATGAAGGCAGCTACGAAGGACTGTCCATTGCCCCTGCCGGTAGTCCATACGAAGGGAAACTGATAGAACATGATGCTGCCGGTAACGAAATCCGCCCTTTCGATCTTTCGATTACCAAAGTTGTTCTAGCGTTACTAATCAACAGTGTACTACTAACATTTATCATCCTTTATGTAGCACGCTGGTATAAGAGACACCCGAAAGACAGTGCAGCTCCTGGAGGATTTGTTGGACTGATGGAAATGCTCATTATGATGGTCAATGATGACATCATCAAAAGTTGCGTAGGACCCAAATACAAAAAATTTGCTCCCTACCTTTTGACTGCTTTCTTTTTTATTTTCATCAATAATCTGATGGGGTTGATACCTTTCTTCCCTGGTGGTGCTAACGTGACAGGAAACATTGCCATTACCATGGTATTGGCACTCTGCACTTTTTTGGCAGTCAATCTATTCGGAACCAAAACCTATTGGAAGGATATTTTCTGGCCAGACGTTCCATGGTGGCTGAAAGTACCGGTACCGATGATGCCATTTATCGAATTCTTTGGTATTTTCACTAAGCCATTTGCACTGATGATCCGTCTTTTTGCCAATATGTTAGCTGGACACGTAGCAATGTTGGTACTGACCGGACTGATATTTATTTCTGCCAGCATGGGACCAGCACTGAATGGAACACTAACAGTTGCTTCCGTTTTATTTAACCTGTTCATGAATGCCCTTGAATTACTGGTAGCTTTTATACAAGCTTATGTTTTCACCATGTTGTCTGCTGTATTTATAGGACTGGCACAAGAAGAACATACTCACAAAGAAGAAGTTAAAATAGGAGAAAAACAATTAATAAAATAACCCTTTAAAAATTAGAAAGTTATGTTACTATCTGTATTATTACAAGCTGCTGCGGCAGGTGTTGGAGTTACAAAACTGGGAGCTGCACTGGGTGCCGGCCTCGCTGTAATTGGTGCCGGTTTAGGTATTGGTAGAATCGGAAGCTCGGCTATGGAAGCTATCGCTCGTCAACCGGAAGCTTCAGGCGATATCCGTATGAACATGATTATTGCTGCAGCTTTGATCGAGGGTGTTGCCCTTCTGGCTGTAGTTGTATGTTTGTTGGTATTCCTCATCTGATTTGTAAAACTTCCAATTTGTATATGTCTGATCGTTTTTAACGATCGGGCATTACAGATTGACAAATAAACGAATATTTATGTCATTGTTATTACCCGACAGTGGTCTGCTGTTTTGGATGGTCTTGTCTTTTGGCATTGTCTTCGTCATCCTGGCCAAATACGGTTTCCCTGTGATTACCCGAATGGTAGAAAAACGAAAAGCTTACATCGACCAGTCCATGAAGGTAGCCCAGGAAGCAAATGCCCAACTTGCCCATTTGAAAGAAGAGAGTGAAGCATTGATAGCTTCTGCTAGCAAGGAACAGGGACGCATCTTGCGGGAGGCGATGCAGGAACGTGATAAAATTATCGCCGACGCACGCAAACAAGCAGAAATTGCAGCCCAAAAAGAATTGGACGAAGTGCGCATGCAGATTCAACAAGAAAAGGAAGAAGCCATTCGCGATATCCATCGCCAAGTGGCAGTTCTTTCAGTGGACATTGCCGAAAAAGTGCTTCGTAAGAAATTGGACGAAAAGCACGAACAAATGGACATGATAGAACGCATGCTCGACGAGATGCTGACTACGCCCAAAAAGAACTAACGAGATAGATAAAAGGAAAAGATGGATATAGGAATTGTTTCAATGCGATATGCCAAAGCATTGATTGATTATGCTTACAACAGTGGTAAGGAAGATATAATGTACAGAGAATTCAGTACACTGGCACATAGTCTGGAAACATATTCCGAACTACGTGAAGCATTACTGAACCCTATTCTCTCTACCGAAGACAAGTTCACGCTTATCTGTACAGCAGCCTGTGGTGAACAACCGGCAAGCGAAGAGTTCAAACGCTCTATAGCACTGATACAGAAAAACAGGCGTGAAGGGATGCTTCAATATATCAGCCTGTCATTTCAGAGGCTATATCGCCAAAGAAAACATATTGGTACTGCCAAACTGACGACAGCTATTCCAGTCAGTCAGGAAGTGGAGGAACGTATCCGCCAAACAGCCTCTTCCCTGTTGCATGCCCGCATGGAATTGCAAACGGAGGTAAATCCTGCCATAGAAGGAGGGTTTATCTTCGACATCAACGATTTTCGCCTGGATGCCAGCATCGCAACCCAGATCAAGAAAGTGAAACAACAATTCATCGACAAGAACCGCAGAATTGTATAATTTTCCGCTATGAAGACAAGATTGTTGGACTCACTCTATTCATTAGGAAAGTAAAAATAAATTATTAGGAAAGTAAAATGATCTCAGAAAACATAAAAGTAAGCGAAGTTTCTGACGTCTTACGCAAACAACTGGAAGGCATCGATACCCGCGTCCAACTGGACGAAATAGGTACCGTACTCCAGGTAAGTGACGGTGTTGCCCGTATATACGGACTGCGTAACGCAGAGGCAAACGAACTGCTTGAATTTGAAAATGGCATTAAAGCCATTGTGATGAACCTGGAGGAAGACAATGTAGGTGCCGTATTGCTGGGACCAACCGACCGAATCAAAGAAGGATTCACCGTAAAGCGCACCAAACGTATTGCCTCCATCATGGTGGGCGAAAGCATGCTGGGACGTGTCATCGATCCACTGGGTGCTCCCCTTGATGGCAAAGGACTGATAGGTGGTGAACTTTGTGAGATGCCACTGGAACGTAAAGCTCCTGGTGTCATTTTCCGCCAACCGGTCAACCAGCCATTACAGACAGGATTGAAAGCGGTGGACGCCATGATTCCTATCGGCCGAGGACAACGTGAGCTGATTATCGGTGACCGCCAAACTGGTAAGACAGCTATTGCCATCGATACCATTATCAATCAGCGGGCCAACTACGAAGCAGGTGATCCAGTCTACTGTATCTATGTGGCTATCGGTCAAAAGGGTTCTACTGTTGCCACGATTGTCAATACCCTGCGCCAATATGGAGCCATGGATTATACCATTGTCGTAGCTGCAACAGCCGGTGACCCGGCCGCTCTGCAATATTATGCTCCTTTCGCAGGTGCCGCTATCGGCGAATATTTCCGCGACACCGGCCGTCATGCGCTGGTTGTTTACGACGACTTGTCCAAACAGGCCGTCGCCTATCGCGAAGTTTCCCTGATTCTGCGCCGTCCTTCCGGACGTGAAGCCTATCCGGGTGACATTTTCTACCTGCACTCCCGTCTGCTGGAACGTGCTGCAAAGATCATCAATCAGCCCGAAGTGGCTGCCCAGATGAACGACCTGCCCGACAGTCTGAAAGGCAAAGTCAAAGGAGGAGGTTCGTTGACGGCACTCCCCATCATTGAAACGCAGGCAGGTGACGTATCGGCCTATATTCCGACCAACGTAATCTCCATTACCGACGGTCAGATATTCCTCGACAGCAACCTCTTCAACCAAGGCAATCGTCCGGCTATCGACGTAGGTATTTCCGTCAGTCGTGTAGGTGGTAATGCTCAGATCAAGGCCATGAAGAAAGTAGCCGGAACGTTGAAGATAGACCAGGCACAGTATCGCGAACTGGAAGCCTTCTCCAAGTTCAGCGGCGACATGGACCCCGTTACGGCTCTTACTATCGACAAAGGACAGAAGAATACGCGACTGCTCGTACAGCCACAGTATTGCCCGATGCCGGTAGAAAAACAAGTCGCTATCCTCTACTGCGGTACACACGGACTGCTGAGAAACGTTCCGCTGGCCAAGGTCAGCGACTTTGAACGCAGCTTCCTCGATACACTTGAGATGAACCATCGGGAAGATGTACTCGATGTACTGAAAAAAGGTGTTATCGATGACGATGTATGCAAAAAGCTGGAAGAAACGGCCGAAATGGTCGCCAGACAATTCTCATAAACAGACGGACTTCTGGCTACATCGGTACAAGGTCGGTAAAATCTTGTACCGATAGCCTTAAATCCTGAATATATCATTCATAATCAAACAGAAATGGCATCACTCAAAGAAGTAAAAAATAGAATTAATTCCGTAAAGAGTACTCGCCAGATTACTTCAGCCATGAAGATGGTGGCTTCTGCCAAACTCCACAAAGCACAGGGACGGATCGAAAGCATGTATCCCTATCAGCAGAAGCTGAATGAGATTCTGACGAACTTTTTAGGAACTGACATCACGGTCGAATCTCCCTACATCGAGGTACGTCCCGTAACGAAAGTTGCTATCGTCGCCTTCTCGTCCAACAGTTCATTGTGCGGTGCCTTCAACTCCAACGTGGTAAAAATGCTCGAACACACGCTGGAAGAATACAGCACGCTTGGTAAAGATAATATTCTCCTTTTCCCCGTAGGCAAAAAGGTAGAAGAAGCTGTCAAGAAGCTAGGGTATACTCCTCAAGGAACTTATCAGTCCATGGCCGATAAACCTTGCTATACCGAAGCCTACCAACTGGCCGAACAGTTGCTGGCACTATATGCTGAAAAAGCGATAGACCGCGTCATACTGATCTATCACCATTTCAAGTCCATGGGTTCGCAAGTGCTGCAGCAAGAAGACTATCTCCCTCTTGATCTGGAACAAATGGCCATGCAAGTAGCAATGCATCCCGACAAGAAAGAAATGGCAACTTATAACAACGACTACATTGTGGAACCGTCGGTCAGCGAGCTGATAGCCGAACTGCTTCCCAAGGTACTCTGCCAAAAGATATTCACGGTGCTTCAGGACTCCAACGCTTCCGAACACGCTGCGCGCATGCTGGCCATGCAGGCTGCAACCGACAATGCCAACGAGCTCATTCAGGACCTGACGCTGCAATACAACAAAACCCGACAACAGACCATTACCAACGAACTGCTCGACATCATCGGCGGCAGCTTGAGGTAAAAAAATACTAATAAACGCCGAAAGACAAGTTACTTACAGGAAAATAGCTTATCTTTGCCGCCGTAGTAACTGAAAACGTGTAATAAAAATGAAGAGAGCATTTTTGTATATGATGTTTGCCCTGTTGGGTATGGGTTATGCCATGGCACAGGCTGAAATCAAGTTTGATAAAACCACTGCCAACCTCGGCACATTCCCCGAAGAAAAACCCGTAGTAAGCTGTGTATTTACTTTCACCAACATTGGCGACGCTCCCCTGGTCATTCATCAGGCGGTAGCCTCTTGTGGATGTACAGTTCCCGAATACACACAAGAGCCTGTATTACCGGGAAAGAAAGGAACAATCAAGGTAACTTACAACGGAACAGGCAAGTATCCTGGTCACTTCAAGAAGTCCATTACATTGCGTACAAATGCCAAGACGGAAATGATGCGCCTGTTCATCGAAGGAGATATGACTCCGAAAGGCGAAAAATAAGAAACAAACCTACCAAACTATAACCGAAAAGGATGCTCGACACTGCGACGGCATCCTTTTTCTTTTCCTGCAGTTCTCCTTCCTCCCTAATCTTATCAGAATAACATCAGCTGTAGGAAGCTCCTTTGACACAGCACTTCCTGACACACTCACGAAGCACTTTCTCACCACCTCATAAAGCACTTCTTCAGACCCTCATGAAGCACTGTGTTACACCCTGAGGAAGCACTGTGTCAGAAGTCCATAAAGTACTGTGTCCATTCACCATCTTCAGACACATACGTTCTGTCCGGTTTTTCGGCAAAAGATTTATCTCCTTACTTGCTGCAGACCTCACTCACCACATTTAGGACACAGATAATTTTGACACCTCCCTTTTTTTTATTTTCTTTGACCTCCAAATAAGGAGTACATAGCTAGCCTATTATTAATTCTAAAAAACAATATCAAACATTCTACTATGAAACAGGAAGAAGAACAAGTGACCGGTTTGCCGGAAAACGCATTCCGAGAACTGAAACCGGGCGAAACGTACAACCCGCTGATGAGTCCGGACAAAAAGTATCCCGAAGTAAACGTGTGGTCGGTATCGTGGGGTATCTGCATGGCCATCCTCTTTTCAGCTGCCGCTGCCTATCTGGGCCTGAAGGTAGGCCAAGTTTTTGAAGCCGCCATCCCCATCGCCATCATTGCCGTCGGCGTGTCGAGTGCCGCCAAACGCAAACATGCTTTAGGCGAAAATGTCATCATCCAATCTATCGGTGCAAGTTCGGGTGTTATCGTGGCCGGTGCCATCTTTACCCTACCCGCCCTTTATATCTTGCAGGAAAGCTATCCGCAAGAAGTGGCCGTCACTTTTGCCCAGGTGTTCATTAGTTCTCTGCTGGGAGGTGTATTGGGCATTCTGTTCCTCATTCCCTTCCGCAAATACTTTGTCAGCGACATGCACGGCAAGTATCCTTTCCCCGAAGCCACAGCTACCACACAGGTGCTTGTGTCGGGCGAGAAAGGTGGCAGTCAGGCCAAGCCGCTGCTGGCCGCCGGTCTGATAGGAGGTCTGTACGACTTCATCGTGGCCACTTTCGGCTGGTGGAACGAAAACTTTACTACCCGCTTCTGCTCGTGGGGCGAAATGCTGGCCGAGAAGACCAAGCTGGTGTTCAAAGTGAACGTCGGCGCAGCCGTATTGGGTCTGGGTTATATCGTCGGCTTAAAATATGCTGCTATTATTTGCTTCGGCTCACTGGCCGTGTGGTGGATCATCATTCCTGGCATGTCACTCATTTGGGGTGATGCTGTATTGAACCAATGGAACCCTGAAATTACCGCGACCGTCGGCCAAATGTCACCCGAACAGATATTCACCTACTATGCCAAGAGCATCGGTATCGGCGGTATCGCCATGGCCGGTATCATCGGCATCATCAAGTCATGGGGGATCATCAAGAGCGCCGTGGGACTGGCCGCCAAGGAAATGGGTGGCAAGTCGAAAGCCGACGTCAATGTCATCCGTACCCAGCGCGACCTCTCAATGAAGTTCATCGCCATCGGCTCCCTCATCACGCTGGTGCTGGTATTCCTCTTCTTCTACTTCGACGTGATGCAAGGCAACCTGATGCACACCGTCGTTGCCATCCTGCTTGTAGCAGGTATCGCCTTCCTCTTCACCACCGTAGCAGCCAACGCCATTGCTATCGTAGGTACCAACCCTGTATCGGGCATGACGCTGATGACGCTTATACTGGCTTCGGTAGTCATGGTAGCCGTCGGCCTGAAAGGCCCCGGCGGCATGGTAGCTGCACTGGTTATGGGTGGCGTAGTCTGCACAGCTTTGTCTATGGCAGGTGGGTTCATTACTGACCTCAAGATCGGTTATTGGTTGGGAACAACTCCCATCAAGCAGGAAGCCTGGAAATTCTTGGGTACCATCGTCTCAGCAGCTACCGTAGGCGGAGTAATGATTATCCTGAACAAGACCTACGGCTTCACAAGCGGACAGCTTGCCGCCCCGCAGGCCAACGCCATGGCTGCCGTCATCGAACCGCTGATGAACGGTGTAGCCGCCCCCTGGTTGCTCTACGGCATCGGTGCCATACTAGCCATCGTACTTACACTACTCAAAGTGCCCGCACTGGCTTTCGCCCTGGGTATGTTCATCCCACTCGAGCTGAACATCCCGCTGCTTGTGGGCGGTGCCATCAACTGGTATGTGACAACCCGCAGCAAGGATGCCAAAGTAAATGCCGAACGTGGTGAAAAAGGTACATTGCTGGCCTCCGGTTTCATTGCCGGCGGTGCACTGATGGGTGTAGTCAGTGCAGGTATGCGTTTCGGCGGTGTCAATCTGGTCAACGACGCCTGGATTGCTAACACGTGGTCACAGATTGTAGCACTCGCAGCCTACGCTATCCTGATATTCTACTTCATCAAGGCATCCATGAAAATCAAATCATAAATATCGGACAAGCTCATGAAAACAATCTTTTTTTCAATCTTATTATCTGTTGCAACGATGTTATCTGCACAAAATACGTTTGAACTTCCACTCTGGCCCGCCGGAGCGCCCAACAGCAACGGCCTGACCGGAACAGAAGAGGACCTCGAGGGAGGACGGGTAGCCAATGTGATAACCCCCTCCATTACCGTTTATAAAGCCGACAAGCCCAACGGCGTGGCCATCATCATGTGCCCCGGCGGTGGATATGCCCGTCTGGCCATGAATCACGAAGGCCACGACATGGCGCCCTGGCTCAATGCCCAAGGTATCACTTATATTGTACTGAAATACCGCATGCCGAACGGCCATTATGAAGTACCGCTGAGCGACGCCGAGCAAGCCATCCGCCTTGTTCGCCAACATGCCAAGGAATGGAACATCCGACCGGACCGCATCGGAATCATGGGGGCCTCGGCCGGCGGCCATTTGGCAGCCTCGTTAGCTACTCTATACAGAAGTAACGAGACGCGCCCCGACTTTCAGATATTGTTCTATCCGGTCATCTCGATGGTACCCGGCGTGACCCACGGAGGCTCCCGCCAAAACCTGCTAGGCAACAATCCTTCGCAAGAATTGGAGGATAAATACACACTGGAGAAACAAGTAAACGAACGCACCCCTCAAGCCTTCATCATGCTCTCGGCTGACGATGGAGCCGTACCTCCAGCCAATGGCATTCATTACTTTGAAGCCTTGCTCCAACATCAGGTTCCGGCTACACTGCATGTCTATCCTACCGGTGGCCACGGCTGGGGATTCCGCGACGCGTTCACTTACAAACGCCAATGGACAGGCGAACTGGAAAAATGGTTGCGCGAAGGACTTAAATTTGAATGATAATGAAACAATCGATCCTTATACTGCTGCTAACGGCAGCCTCTTTATCCCTGACAGCCGGTGCTCAAGAGCCCGGCTGTCAGCTTATATTGCACAATGCCCTTACCTATCTGGGCAAGCCCTATGTAGCTCACACATTGGAAATAAACGACGAAGAACAGTTAGTTGTGAATCTTGAAGAAGTAGATTGCACTACATTCGTAGAATATGTATTAGCCCAGTCGCTGGCCACAGTCCGCGGTGGAGCAATGGAAGATTACCTGAAGCGCATCCGCTATCGCGACGGACGCATTGACGGCTATACTTCACGCCTGCACTATATAGCCGAATGGGTAGAAAACGGCGTACAGAACGGCTTTATCGAGGACATTACAGCAATGAATAGCACGGATACTGTTCCACTGAAGCTTTCATTCATGTCCACCTATCCAAACGCCTACCGACATCTGAAGGACTCTCCTGAAAATGTGAAAAAGATAAAAGATGTCGAGAGAAAACTATCCGTCGGATCCTTTCACTATCTCCCTAAGGAAAAAATCTCCGACGAAGGTCTTCCTTGGATCAAGGACGGTGATATCTTCTGCATCACGACCAACATCGCCGGGTTGGATGTTGTTCATCTCGGCTTTGCCTGCTACCGCGACGGACAACTGAAATTGCTCCATGCATCTTCCAGTAGCAAACAGGTCGTTCTGTCCGAAGGCTCCTTTGCACAAATGTTCCGTCACAACAAAAATTGGACAGGCGTACGAGTACTGCGAATGATACAGTAAAATCTCCATAGCGATCGTTCACCTTTACCAGACTACCAGCTTTAAAAAGTTCAATCCCCTATTTTTACCATGCAAAACCATGCAAACAAGTAGCCCGCTCCGTACCTGCTCCGTACCAACTCCGTTTACAGGTACCTTTACAGGGAGAAAATACGGAGATGGTACGGAGCGGGTAATAGCCTGGTACGTTTCTTCTGGCATGTCATCAGTCGTCAGAACGGGACGGGGCCATCCATACCTACCCCACCGAAAGGATTGAAATCAGCTTCAGTGGGAGGAGGAGGGGTAGCCGTACTACCAATAGGTGCATTCATGCGAGAGCCGAAAGTTGTTCCTCCACCTTCGCCCGGAGGTGGTATTACCAAATCGTCCTCCGGATTCTGGAAGCGGGTATACTGACCGATAAAACGCAGGCGAACATCGCCGACAGCACCATTACGGTGCTTGGCTATAATGATTTCGGCCATACCGCGCAAGTCTGTACCATCGGCCGAAGTATAAATCTTATAATATTCAGGACGATGGATAAAACATACCATATCGGCATCCTGCTCGATGGCACCAGACTCACGCAGGTCGCTCAGTTGCGGACGCTTGCCTTCCTCTCCTTCACGATTTTCTACACCACGATTCAACTGTGACAGGGCGATGATGGGGATGTTCAGTTCCTTGGCCAATCCCTTCAACGAACGAGAAATGGTGCTGACCTCTTCCTGACGGCTACCGAAGGACATACCGCTGGCATTCATCAATTGCAGGTAGTCGATGATAATGAGCTTCACCCCGTGCTCACGCACCAGTCGGCGTGCCTTGGTACGCAGTTCGAAAACGGAGAGCGAAGGCGTATCATCCACGTATAGCGGAGCGTCCAGCAGATCACGCAGTTTATAATCCAGTTGTTGCCACTCGTAGTCAGCCAACTGTCCGCTCTTAATTTTCTCGCTTGGTATTTCGCAGACGTTCGATATCAGACGATTCACAAGCTGCACATTACTCATTTCGAGCGAAAACAGTGCGACGGGATTGTGAAAGTTCACGGCAATATTCTTAGCCATAGACAGCACGAAAGCTGTCTTACCCATAGCCGGACGGGCAGCAATGATGATGAGGTCGGAGTTCTGCCATCCGGAAGTCATCTTATCCAGTTTGGTAAATCCGCTTTCCAATCCGCTCAAACCGTCTGTACGCGCAGCCGCCTTCTGTATCAACTGATAGGCCTCGGAAATGACGGGATTAATTTGCGTATAATCTTTCTTCATGTTCTGCTGGGAGATTTCGAAGAGCTTTCCTTCAGCCTCCTGCATCAAGTCGTCCACATCGATCGTTTCATCAAAAGCCTTCGTCTGGATATTGCTGGTGAAAGTAATTAATTCACGAGCCAAGGCTTTTTGAGCAATGATGCGGGCATGGTATTCAATATGAGCCGACGAAGCCACCTTGCTGCTGAGTTGTGCCAAGTAAAAAGGACCACCCACCTCTTCCAATTCTCCCCGCTTGGAAAGCTGATCCTTGACGGTGAGAATATCCACAGGCTTCTGATTGACAGCCAGGTCGGTAATGGCTGCATAAATCAGCTGATGGCGGTGTTCATAAAAAGATTCCGGCCTCAGTATCTCGCCTACCAGTGAATAAGCATCTTTTTCTATCATCAGTGCACCTAGTACAGCTTCCTCCAGTTCGGGAGCTTGGGGCTGAATGCGCCCGTAGTCGGTCACCGGCTGCGGCGTCTTGCTTCTCGATGTGCGTATGTTTCGTTTCTGTTCTGCCACGGTCTTGAATTATAGCGGTTTAATTGAATGCATTTCTTTTTCCCTTGTTGCTTTTAACATAAAGGGAAAACAAAGATACATGAAATTCTCCATACTCTATCTCCTCATCCCCGTCTTTTTATAAAACCTTTGTGCGGTGGTTTGCCGGTTTATTGTTACATTTGTGCGAACAACCACTAACTTAAAACAAGTATGATCACCTTTCCGAATGCTAAAATAAATTTGGGTTTGAACATTACTGAAAAAAGACCTGATGGATATCACAATCTGGAAACCATTTTCTATCCCATCCCGCTAGAAGACGCTTTGGAAGTATGCACCCGCCATGAAGGTGAAGGGAAATATTCGCTTACACAAAGCGGACTGTCAATCGAAGGAGATATAGAAAAAAATCTGGTTGTGAAAGCTTATAAATTACTACAAGATGAAGGTTGTGACTTGCCTCCCGTAGATATCTATCTGCATAAACACATTCCCTCGGGAGCCGGGCTGGGAGGTGGTTCGGCTGATGCGGCCTTCATGCTGAAACTGCTAAACGGGATTTATAACTTACATCTGACAGAGGACTGTCTGGAAGAATATGCCGCCCGCCTGGGTGCAGACTGCGCTTTCTTTATCCGTAACCAACCGACGTATGCGGAAGGTATCGGAAATATCTTTTCACCTGTCGAGCTATCGTTGGCAGGCTGGCAGTTGCTGCTGGTGAAACCGAATGTCTTTGTTTCTACACGCGACGCTTTTGCCCGCATCTGTCCACGACATCCAGCACATAACCTGAAAGACATCATAAAGCTACCCATAGAAAAATGGAAAGACTATATGATTAATGATTTCGAAGAAAGTGTATTCCCACAATTCCCCACTATCGGTGATATCAAGGCGAAACTCTATCGGCTGGGGGCTGTTTATGTATCGATGAGTGGTTCCGGATCGTCGGTTTACGGTCTATTCGCTCCCGGCAGTTCTCTACCTGATGCAGACTTCGGTACAGAAAGCCAGGTGTTTAGGCTTACATTGAAATGAACGTACAACAAAAAATAAAAATGGCACCCTGATTCCGAGAAATCATTGCTCAGATCAGTGTGCCATTTTTATGCAAACAGGTGCTCTTATCAATAGACTTCTACCTTGGCAGCCAACGCTTTGGCCTTATCACGCAGGGCATCGAGGTCACTGCCTAAAGGCGCATAACACAATACCACACCCATACGGCGATTGACACGAGTAGTAGGCTTGCCAAAAATACGAAGATAAGTATCCTCTGCCTCAGTCACAGCTTCCATTCCTCGGTAATTTGGGCGTTCCTGGCTGGCAATCGGCGAAAGGATAACCGCACTGGCTCCCATTCGTTCTTGCTTGATGCCAGGAATAGGAAGTCCCAAGACAGCACGCAGGTGCAGTTCGAACTCATTCAGGTTCTGTGTTCCGGCCAATGTCACCATACCTGTATCATGCGGACGCGGCGAGAGCTCTGAGAAATAGACACCATTTTCGTGACTCAAGAAGAATTCTACTCCCCACAGGCCTGCGCCCGTCAACGCACGTGTCACTTTTTCTGCCATGTCCTGCGCCTCTTTCAAGTGAGCCGGATCGATATGGGCAGGCTGGAAACTTTCACGGTAATCTCCACCTTTCTGTACATGACCTATAGGCGGACAGAACAACGTAGGACCATTTTTTTGAGTTACAGTAAGCAACGTTATCTCACTGTCAAACTTAATAAATTCTTCAATAATCAGTTCCTTGATATCACCACGGCTTCCGTTGCAACCATATTCCCAGGCATGTTCCAATTCGTCTGCACTCTTTACAAGTGACTGTCCCTTTCCCGATGAAGACATTAACGGTTTAACTACACAAGGAAAACCTATCTGAGCAGCAGCTTCCTTCAATTCGGCGAGTGATTTTGCATAAAAATATTTTGCCGTTTTCAACCCTAATTCCTTAGCTGCCAAGTCGCGAATGGCTTTACGGTTCATTGTAAAGTTCACTGCGCGCGCACTCGGAACGACCTGAATTCCTTCTTTCTCGAAATCATAAAGACGCTCGGTACGAATAGCCTCAATCTCCGGTACGATGATATCGGGATGATGTTTACGCACAACACGTTCCAAAGCATCGCCATCAAGCATGCTGAACACTTCACATTCATCTGCTACCTGCATAGCAGGTGCACCAGCATACGAATCGCAAGCTATGATATACTGTCCTTTTCGTTGAGCTGAGATAACAAATTCTTTACCCAGTTCACCAGAACCTAATAACAAAATCTTCTTCATTGCAATCTGTCTTTTAAATATATCTTTTGTAATAACAAAGAGGATGTTTCAAAACAAAAGAGATATTGAGACAGATAATTTGTCTCTTTCTTTTGTTCTGAAACAGCCTCTGAAATTTTCAAATTCAACACTCATTTATTGATGCTGTTCTCTCAGCAAATCGTTTACAGTCTTCACAGGATTAAATGTACTTAAAGGAACTTCTACAAATATGGTATTCCAATCGCTCATAGCACCGTTCCACAAACCTGGAAGTTCGAGAGCCTTCAGTTCTTTTCCATTCTTCGACTTATATGAAATAAACCCAGTCGCCTTATCCACATATTTCGTCAGGTCGAACTTGTTTCCTTTATAATCGCGTACTGCACAAACCAGATCAACAGGATTGAAGTGCGTCCCTTTTTCGAACATTTCTTTCTTTTCAGGATCTTTCATGTCTATCTGAGAACTTTCCAAAATCTGCAATGAAATGGTTCCGTCGCTATTGTAAGCCAGGAACGGTCCACCACCCGGTTCACCCACATTCTTTACCATACCGCATACACGCATCGGTCGGTTGAGTTTCTTTTTCAGATAGATAGCCAGCTCAGAATCCTCAAAATTCTTCACCTCCGGATTCTTGCAATGAAGTTTTTTCTGGAGGAATTGAAGCATCTCAAGAACTTGTTCGTGAGAATATTTACCACTGTCGAGCAACTGCAGATAGGCAAATGCCTTTTGCTGTAAAGCAACCAATACACCGGCTATCAGCTTCTTATATAATACGGTATCACCCTTCAACTTGTCGGGTACAACATTGTCGATATTCTTGATGAAGACGATATCTGCATCCAAGTCATTCAAGTTCTCGATCAATGCCCCGTGACCTCCCGGACGGAAAAGGAGTTTCCCATTATCACGGAAAGGTTTGTTCTCCATATCTGCAGCAATAGTATCTGTGCTGGGCTTTTGTTCGGAAAAACTAATATTATAATCTACACCATATTTTTTGGCATAAGCAGCAGCCTTTTTATCAACAAGTTCCTTGAACAGTGCACGATGTTCGGGTGATACCGTAAAATGTACGTTCACTTTTCCATTCTTATTAGCCGCATAAAGAGCCCCTTCTACCAGATGTTCTTCAACTGGAGTACGATTACCGTCTTCGTATTTATGAAATTTCAGCAAACCTTTGGGAAGAGCGCCATAATTCAATCCGGCAGATTCCAACAAAGCAGCAACTACAGCCTTGTAATTTCCTTCACCTGTCAGTTCAGCTATTTTCTTACCAGTCGTCTTCAGACAGGCTTCTTCCAAATCAGCATAGAATGCAAACTTTTCGATTTTCTCAAAAAAAATCTTTTCAAAAGACGTCTGCGGCATATCATATTCAGCTCCCAAAAATTCGAATAAGTTCTTAAACATACGACTGGCAGCTCCAGAAGCAGGAACAAACTTCACAACCGTCTTGTCTGTCTGCATGTAAGCATCCCATGCGTCTAAATACTTTTTCTGTTCATCGATAGCAGGAGCAAAGATTCCGTTCTCTACAGAAGCCGCAGCAGCCAGTTTCAGATAAGGAAATCCCTTTTCGAAGCAAGCCAACTGTTCTTCAATTTGTTTTTCACTGATGCCCTTTTTTTCAAGCATCTCTTTGTCTTGTGGTGTCATCATAATATGTATGTTTTTTAAAAGTTTCAGTCTTTTATTGCCCAAAAATACAAAAAAACTGTAACAGCCGGTAAGAAACAGACGAAAAAAACAATCTAAGACAAAATCATTTTGTTTACCCTAATCAGAAATCTAATTGCAAAAGGATTATCCACAAAAAAAACGTATATTTGCCTGCTAAAACTGACAAGCATTGCGAAAATCAAGATGAAAAAAGCCGGAAACATACTCATTATAGACGACAACCGCGGCGTACGCAACGCTTTGCAATTGCTGCTAAAGCCTCACTTCGACCGCATAGAAGCCCTCTCCTCACCTGCCACTCTACCGACATGCCTAAACACTACAGATTGGCAAGTCATACTACTCGACATGAACTTTAAGGCAGGAATCAACAACGGCAATGAAGGCCTCTACTGGCTGCATGAAATAAAGAAAATGAAACCGTATATTCCTGTAGTACTGTTTACAGCCTACGCAGACATCAGCCTAGCCGTACGCGGAATCAAGGAAGGAGCTACGGACTTTGTGGTAAAGCCATGGGATAACGATAAACTGATTGAGACCTTGCTTGCAGCTGCCATACCTTCCGAGAGACCACAGGTAAAACAAGAAAGGATGCCGATGTATTGGGGGGAAAGTGCTGCCATGAACCGTCTAAGACATCTTGTAGAAAAAATAGCAGACACCGATGCCAATGTACTGATAACCGGTGAGAATGGTACAGGAAAAGAAATGCTTGCACGAGAAATACACCATCTTTCATCGCGCCGTCATCACGAGATGATCACTGTAGATATGGGTGCTTTGACGGAAACATTGTTTGAAAGCGAGCTTTTCGGTCATGTAAAAGGAGCTTTTACTGACGCGCGGAATGAGCGTACAGGCAAATTTGAAGCTGCTAACGACAGTTCCTTATTTCTTGACGAAATAGGTAATCTGCCTTTCCATCTGCAAGCCAAATTGCTTACAGCCATCCAACAGAAAGCCGTTGTCAAAGTAGGAAGCAATCTGCCCATTCCCGTCAATATACGCCTAATTTGCGCAACTAACCGCAACCTACCCGATATGGTAAAACGAGGTGAATTTCGTGAAGACTTGCTTTACCGCATAAACACGATCCATCTGGAAATACCACCTCTACGTCAACGAACAGAAGATATTCTGCCTCTTGCTGAACAATTTATCTGCCGTTTTTGTCAACAATATCACAAAAAATCGCTTAAACTGCCTGACGATTCATGCGAAAAGCTCTTAAAGCATCCATGGTATGGCAACATCCGTGAATTGGAACACACCATCGAAAAGGCAGTCATCATTTGTGACGGCACTACCCTGACGACTGATTGCTTTCAGTTAGCACATTCGCCAGCTCAGACAACCATGGAACTTTCCCAAGTCTCTACGCTGGAGGCAATGGAGCGACAAATGATAGCGAAGACATTACAAAATTGTGAAGGTAATCTATCTGCTGTAGCAGCCAGTTTAGGTATCAGCCGACAAACTTTATATAACAAGATGAAAAGATACGGACTTTAATTCTAAACAGAAATCATGAGTTTTCGTAACCTTTCCCAATATTATTCTTTTCGCACAACCGTCAGCCTTGTAACGGCACTTGCGGCAGGATTTGCATGGGCTATCTGCCTCATTGACACTTCCGGACTACAGCTATCGGAAAGCAAATTCCTTTTAGCCTTCCTCCTAACCGCTCTGTTGCCTGTAGTGCTATACTGGCAATTGCTGTTATATAAACAACATGCCCGAAAAGTACTCTTCCTTCTTGATGCCATTGAAAACAATGATACATCTATTCACTTCGCAGAAGATAACGGTACCCCCGACAGTCGGCTCGTAAACCATGCTATCAATCGGGTTGCCCAAATTTTATATCAAGTTAAGACAGAAACTGCTCAACAAGAAAAATATTATGAACTAATATTAAATTGCGTAGATACAGGCATCATTGTGCTCAATGATAAAGGTGTCATCTGCCAAAAAAACAATGGCGCCTTACGACTGTTAGGTACGGACGTACTGACTCACATTATCCAATTGGAACGTATCGACAAAAAGCTGGCCAGCCTGTTGAAAGATTGCCATGCAGGTAATAAACTACAAGTCCCCATTTGCAACGAAAGAGGAACAAAAAATTTAGCTGTACACGTTAGCGAAATTGTACTTCATGGAGATCATCTCCGCATACTGGCCTTAAACGATATCCATAATGAACTGGATGAAAAAGAAATGGACTCGTGGAACAAACTCACCAGAGTACTGACACACGAAATCATGAACTCTGTCACCCCCATTACTTCTCTGAGCGAAACTCTATTGCAACTTACCAAGAATGAAAAAGAAATCAATCGCGACGAACTACAAGGCGGACTTCAGACCATTCGTGCCACAGGTCAGAGCCTGTTGGCTTTTGTTGAATCCTACCGGCAGTTCACACACATTCCGTCACCAATACCAGGATTGTTCTATGTAAAGGATTTCACCAAACGTATGATTAACCTGGCCCGCCATCAGTATCCAAACTCCAGTATTGCCTTTCTAACAGAAATCACTCCTGATGACCTTATCCTGTATGCAGATGAGAATCTGATTTCTCAAGTAATGACCAATCTTTTGAAAAACGCAGTACAGGCTATCGAAAGCGAAAATAAAGATAAAAAAGAGAAATACATCCGCATCCATGCCTACTGCAACGAAGAAGAAGCCGTCGTCATCGAAATAACGAACAACGGACCACCTATCCCACCCGACGTAGAAAGCCACATTTTTGTACCTTTCTTTACCACACGCGAAGAAGGTAGTGGTGTAGGATTAAGTATCTCACGTCAAATCATGCGTTTGTCGGGAGGTAGCCTCACTTTAAAAAGTGACGGAAAAGAAACTACATTTGTACTTAAATTCAATTAAATCATAAACAAATCCAAAAGATTCAACATTATGCTTTTTACTCCTGAAAATATCCTACTCGCAGGTTCTATCCTGCTTTTTGTCAGTATATTGGCTGGAAAGACCGGCTATCGTTTTGGTGTCCCTACTTTACTACTATTTTTAGTAGTAGGTATGCTTTTCGGAAGCGACGGATTGGGTATTCAATTCTACAATATGAAGGCAGCCCAATTCATCGGCATGGTCGCCCTCAGCATCATCCTGTTTACTGGTGGTATGGATACCAAATTCAGCGACATCAGGCCGGTACTAGCTCCTGGTATCATGCTTTCAACGGCAGGCGTACTTTTTACCACTTTATTTACAGGCCTTTTTATCTGGTGGCTTTCAGGTATGAGTTGGACTAATATCCATTTTTCGCTCATCCCATCATTATTGCTGGCGGCCACCATGTCGTCTACCGATTCCGCTTCCGTCTTTTCCATTCTGAGATCACAAAAGATCAATTTGAAGTACAATTTACGACCTATGCTCGAACTAGAAAGCGGAAGTAATGATCCGATGGCCTACATGCTGACTATTGTTCTCGTCCAACTGGCCCAGATGGGAGGAATGGGATGGTTACAGATAGCAGGGTCTTTCATCGTACAGTTTGCTGTCGGAGTGGCAGCAGGTTACCTGTTTGGAAAACTAGCCATCATCATGCTGAATAAGCTCAATATCGACAATCCTGCCCTCTACCCTATTCTATTGTTAGCTTTCATCTTCTTCACTTTTTCCACGACCAGCCTCCTGAACGGAAACGGGTATTTGGCCGTTTATTTGGCAGGCATGATGGTTGGTAACCATAAAATTGCCAATCGCAAAGAAATCAATACCTTTATGGACGGTCTGACCTGGCTTTTCCAGATTATTATGTTCCTTTGCCTGGGTTTATTGGTAAATCCTCACGAGATGCTCGAAGTAGCAGCCGTAGCCCTGCTCATCGGTGCATTCATGATTCTCGTGGGACGTCCGCTTAGTGTGTATATCAGTTTATTACCTTTTGGAAATAAAATAACTCAGAAGTCACGTCTTTTTGTATCTTGGGTAGGCCTGCGTGGAGCTGTACCTATTATCTTTGCCACTTATCCCGTTGTAGCTGAAATACCCGGAGCAAACAGCATCTTTAATATCGTATTCTTCATTACCATTCTGTCACTGATTGTCCAAGGAACAACGATCACCTCTCTATCACGTATGCTGGGCCTTTCCATGCCGCAACCCAAAACTGGCAATGAATTTGGTGTAGAATTACCCGAAGAAATAGGCTCCGACCTTCACGATATGACTATCACAACTGAAATCCTCGCTAAAGCTTCTACCCTGAAAGATATGAACTTGCCTCAAGGGACTCTGGTAATGATTGTAAAGCGGAATGATGAATACCTAATACCAAACGGATCATTGAAACTTCAGGAAGGCGACAAATTACTTCTCATTTCCGAAAAGACCAGAAAATAAGTAATTAAGACCACCATCAAAATTACGTAGACCAATAAAATAACAAAAACTGCTTGCAGGAGATAACCAGAAGCCCTATCTTTGCACAGTTTTTTAATAAACGCGCAAAATAGGACCAATGGAATCAAAAAAAAGCTTCATCGGGTATATCGAACAGAGCATCGCCCGAAATTGGGATCGTAATGCCCTGACCGATTATAAAGGAGCGACCCTACAATATAAGGATGTTGCAAGAAAAATAGCCAAATTCCACATCGTGTTGGAAAGGGCAGGTATCAAGCCCGGTGACAAGATTGCAGTCTGCGGACGCAACAGTGCTCATTGGGCTGTCACCTTTTTGGCAACCATTACTTACGGAGCCGTTATCGTTCCTATTCTGCACGAATTCAAGGCAGACAATATCCACAACATCGTAAACCACTCTGAAGCTAAACTGCTTTTTGTAGGCGATCAAGCCTGGGAAAATCTGAATGAGGACCGCATGCCTAATCTTATCGGTGTTGTACTTCTGACCGATTTCACACCAGTAGTTTCACGTGATGAACGACTGACAGAAGCTTTTGATAACCGTAATGCCATCTATGGGCAACGCTATCCGAAGAATTTCCGTCCAGAACATGTCCGTTACCGCAAAGAAGAATCTCCGGAAGAGCTGGCCATCATCAACTACACTTCCGGAACTACAGGTTATTCCAAAGGTGTCATGCTTCCCTACCGCAGTATCCGTTCCAATGTAGATTACTGTTATGAAATGCGTCCCATTCAGCCTGGTGACCGTATCGTATCCATGCTTCCTTTGGGACATGTATTCGGCATGGTCTACGACTTTCTTTATGGCATTTGTCAAGGAGCACATCTCTATTTCCTAACGCGCATGCCATCACCTAAAATCATAGCTCAATCATTTGCCGAAATACGTCCACGACTCATCTCGTGTGTACCTCTTATTGTTGAGAAAATCATTAAGAAAAACATCCTGCCCCGTTTGGACAATACAATCGGCAAACTGCTGTTGCACGTTCCTCTGGTAAACGACAAGATAAAAGCATCTGCATGCAAAGCTGCTATGGAGATTTTTGGAAGTGAGTTCAATGACATCATCATTGGAGGTGCCCCTTTCAATGCCGATGTAGAACGCTTCCTCAAGCAAATAGGTTTCCCTTATACCATTGCATATGGTATGACGGAATGTGGCCCCATCATCTGTTCGAGTCGCTGGCAAGACCTGAAATTGGCTTCTTGTGGTAAAGCAGCCTCACGTATGGAAGTACGCATCGACTCTCCCGATCCAGTCAACCGTGCAGGCGAAATCATCTGCCGTGGCGAAAACCTGATGTTAGGTTATTACAAAAATCCGGAAGCGACCGCACAAATCATCGATGTAAACGGCTGGCTTCATACTGGCGACTTGGCTACAATGGATGCAGAAGGTAATGTTACCGTCCGCGGACGCAGCAAAAACATGCTCTTGACCGCCAGCGGACAAAACATTTATCCAGAAGAAATCGAAAGCCGACTGAACAACATGCCCTATGTATCCGAGTCACTCATTGTCTTACAAAAAGACAAGTTAGTCGCACTTATCTATCCAGACTTTGACGAAGCTTTCGCGCGTGGCTTGCAGCAATCGGACGTGGAAGAAGCTATGGAACAAAACCGCATTGAATTGAACCAGCAGCTCCCCGCCTACTGCCAGATAACCAAAGTCAAAATCCACTTCGAAGAATTCGAAAAGACGGCAAAGAAGAGCATCAAGCGTTTCCTCTATCAAGAGGCAAAGGGATAATCATGACGTCCGCTCACGAACCGCCGGGAGAATTTCCACACCGAAACATACATGCACGCACGTCCGTCGAACAGTTCGACGGACCGCCCCAACGTGCGGAGAGACTTTCAAACTGTTCGACGGGCTGTCCCAACGCTCGGAGAAGCTTTTGAACTGTTCGACGGGCTGAACGAACACCCGGTAAGGCTTCAGAAAGACAATGCCATTGTCATTCGTATTCCACTCTTCTGAATATCTGGATGGTTACGATAATTTAATCGCCAGACATAATCTATGCGCAGGAAATTAAAAATATTTTCGATTCCTGCGCTTGCCTCCATATAAGGAGCACGTCCCATCTCATAAGTACAGGCAGGAAAACAGAAAAGTCCTTCACTTCCACTTTTAGCAGGATTATTTTTATCAGTCAAATGCCCCCACAAACCTCTGAAGCAAAACACTTCTCGCCACTTCAACTTTTTCACAAGTGGTAAACGATTCAGCAAATTACCATTCATATAATAAGTTATATCCCAAGAAGCATATTCGTCATTAATAAATTCTAAAGCATTCATATTTGTATATGATTCAGGTTGAATGGTGTAAGTCAAATTTGCATTAGGCAAAATCAGTAGCGGATAAGGCACTTTCGTCCAAACTTTCCCCATCTTAGCAATTAAATCAATATAACCAAAAGCAGAAAGCCAAAAACGTTTTTGCATACCAATATCAGTACGATGATAATCATAATCAGAACCTAAAAAATCTTTCTTGGCCATCACATGACTCACGTTGAATATAAGTGCATCGAAAGTAATAGGTACACGTTGATTACGTGTCTGATAGAATTTTTCATTACGTCCATAACGTAAACGGAGTTCTAATGCTGTCATATCATAATGATCCACAGGATTTAATGTTCCCCCTGCACCTATACGCTGGAAAGAAACATACGGTGTAGCATATTCACGACGATTGCGCAAAATTGCATTATATGACCAACCGTTATAATGTTCACGAGTATAGGTTAATTCTGATTGGCGCAAATAAGAGATATAGTTATCTTGCTTGCGACGGATCATCAGCATCATATTATCTTTACTGGTATACATGTAATCCTGTCCCAATTTATTAATATCATACATATACTCAAAACGTAAAGAATGCATAGGATATTCCTTACGGAACTCTTTACGATCGTTGAAAGAATATTCCACTAAAGCATCATATTTCATTTTTTCATCCTTTACTCCATAGGCTACATATCCATCAAGAAATAACCGTTTGCTGAAAGCTGTGGTTGTGGTTCCACCCACACGCAAGCGTAAGCCTTCAAGTTTATTATAATTGACAGTAGAATTCATAGGACCAAACTCAAACTTACTCTTCTCGGGCTCACGATGTGTAGATACATAACCTGAAACAAGAATAGAAAGAGTTTTCATCGTTATTCTATAAGCAGGAACAGCTTTAAGTCTCGCCATTAATTTTTCTGTAGAATTCGGATTACGGTTTTGAGCCTCTGACGGACGAATTTCCCTCCAAAAATCATCCGTGCGACGATGTGAACCTTGAAGCGTAATAACAGGTGCCTGCTCATCAAAGACACGAAGCTGTTCTCCAAGAGGCGAATCAAACGAATGATTTGTATAAATACTCAAACGACGAGCGTACATTCCTTTGGTACGTTCCGTCAACTTAAAATTAACACTGATATCATCCTTGGTAATAATGCGCGTGCCATCAGGCATACGCTTAAAATCCTGTTGGATAGTTAGTCTAGAAACAAAGTTTAAATTAATGTCCTTAGGTACATTAAGCGTAGCACGTTGTACAAAGTAAGTAGAATCAAGCCTGACATAAAGATGTCCTGTAAAACCAAAAGTCTCGGAATTAAAAGGGACAAAGCCTAAATCCACACAACGTTGTCCGTCTACCTGAAGCGTATCCATCAGATAATATTTGTAGTAGTTAGGCCCAATAGTAGACAATGGACTAACAAATCTTTGTAAGAAAAGTGGTATATCGTTTTTAAAAATATCTATATCACGAAAAACTTCACCAAGAAATTGCTGAACACCATCACTCGAAAAGATTTCATCAATACCAGATGATTTGTACCCTCTGACAACTCGTTTTTCAGACCGTGGCGATTTGCGATAATACACAGTTTGTATCTTTTCCTTCTCCGAGACCGGTAATACAGTAATGCCATTGTCCAATGTATCAACAAACTCACCTAGAAAATCAAATTTACCAGTTTTGCCAGTTTTTTTAGGTTTGGGTGTATAATCGTTTTTTGCAAAAAACATTTTTTCGTAATGGTCGTAACTATAGTAATCATGATCACGAGGGTTATTTTCCTTGCGCATGTCAATGAGGCGACGTACAAATTCAACGGCAGGATTATCTTTCTTACGGTATTTCTCTCGTTTAGGTTTAACTGTAACTTCATTCAAAGTAATACCAGATGGAGCCAAACGCACATACAGTTCAATCGTTTTTCCCTTGGGTGCAATTTGTAATTCCTTGCTGTCATAACCCAAATAGGAAATTTGCAGCACGGCAGGTGCATCAGGAATAGAAAAGACAAAATTGCCATCTCCATCGGTGGCGCCACCAATACTAGTCCCCTTCAAAATTACAGCTGCATATGGTAAACCTTCGCCTGTTATCGAATCGGTCACCATACCCTTCACTTCTGTATGCTGTGCGTTTACCACAGATACGGACATCAATATAATCAACCAAAATAAAAAATTCCTCATCCCAAAATTATCTTCTATTTTTCCAATTCTCGATTTATCAGAAATGTATTTTGCCATTTCCGATAAAAGTCAGGTATATCTGTTAAAAACATACCCCGTTCATCAATGAACAACTGTGTAGTGTTACCCTCAGCACAGAGGATATTATCACTTTCCCGATAGATTTTATATGCATAATCCAATCGAGCTCCTGGATGATAGACATAACATGTATGTATTATTGCCACATCATTAATAATAAGCGGATGTAAATAGAGTATATGTAAATCGTAAAGTGGAGCATAAATCCCAATCTGTTGCATATCAGCATAACCTATACCTGGAAAATTCCGCCCAAACGATTCCCTTCCATCTTCAAAGTATGCCACAAACGAACCATGCCACACTCGTTTCATACAATCAATTTCACAGAAACGGACTGGCACACGACAAATATCTTCCAATAAATTCATATTTTCACATCATGGCTTGGACATCGAAAGCATTAGTATCAATCTCGGCATTAATTATATAATTGGAAAAATCATATTGAGTATAATTTTCCCCTCTTTCATAAATGCGCACACTACGCAGTTCAGCAGCTTTCAAGTCTACAATGACTATACATGAAGTATACATCATACGCCGTTTACTTTTAATATTTTTTTCTTTGGGAAAAATTGTAATCGTACAAGAATTACTCTGCCGAGAAAGTTTCACATCCGCATATTCTGACAAATCAACATTTTTATCAGCAGAAAGCAATTTGTGGAACACGTCTGAAAGGACTTCAAACGGATTGTTTCCCTGTCCTTTTGCCTTAGCTACATGCTGTTTTTCATCTCTTACCATGACAAATGTATCATCAACAGCGAGAAGCATCTCTTTTGCATCTGGAAATACCATACTACAACGATTAGGTTCCTGATAGAAAAAATGCCCCGATGTTGTAATATCCTTTATTAAAGTAACATTGTGCCTGGTTTGAACTACATTCATCTTCAATGAACGAATGCCTCTGAAGCGTTCTGCAGCTTTATGAAGCTCTGCTTGTTGCGCCGAAAGCATTTGACATGCAAGTACAACTACCACCCATATCATATAAACTCTTTTCATATTCGTATTCATTAATTTTACATATAAAGTTCTACATTAATCGAAATCATTTCTCCATATCATATATCCTGATTCTAGATCACTATTATTCTAAGCTATTTTTTCTCCAATATTTTCCAAATCCTTTCATGACCTAGCACTTCAGCACAAGTATGAAAAGCTGTCAAGGTTACCCCATGCACCCCATGCAATAACAGGTTTTGTCCAGTAAAAAGTAGATTAGGGACAGGAGTCCGAGGCGAAAGAAAAGTCTCTAACGGATTACGAAAATCTTTACGTACTCCATAAGCACTGCCTTCTAAAGCAAGTGTATAATCACGCCACGTCAACGGTGTACTAGCATATCTCAATATTTGACTTTTCAGTTCTGGAAGGAACCGTTCCACCAAGGTGATACATTCTTCTGTCATGTTTTCTTTCAAACATAAGTATGATTCGCCACGATGTCCTACCTTTGTACACTCCCAAGCTTGGCATTGCTTCCATGTCATCGGAGTAAGCAAATCCACTTGCTGCGTATATTCACTACCATCTTCGGGTGGCCTGCAACTGACGAGTACTCCACTCACAGGACGATTGTTCTGATGGAAAGTCCAAACGTTTTGTTCCCTATAAACATAGAGATTATAATTGAAATAACGCAAACTACGTGGACGGACGCAAAGCGACACTGTAAACATGCCGAATGTATTCTCAAGTCTGGCTATACGGTTACGGAAAAGAGGCCTTATCCGACTGCTTTGCTTTATCAGACGGCAAGTTTGCGCGGGATGAATATCGCTGATAAAAAGAGATCCTTCATAGCGTTCGCCATTGGAACAGACGGCGTATGCCAAGCGACCATCCTTCTCCATCAGTTCCTGCACCTGGGCATTGCAAATGATTTCACCTCCCAATGCACGGATACCATCAGCCAATGTATCGACAATCAACGACCCACTGCCTTTCAGGCGCCAACTGCTCTCGATAAAGCTACTGTTTCCATGCAGAAAGGTAAACAAAGGAAGCGACTCTTTCCTGAGTTCCATCTTCAACGAGGTTCCGCTAAGAACATCGATCAACAAAGGATCCTGAAAATTCTCATTCAAGTATTCCCAAGCACTGACTGCCATGTGTTCCGGCAGCAAATCGGTACCTATGCCATCGGGATTGAGAGCTGCAAACTGCTGGGCCGCAGATTGTTTCAATAGTTCTACATACCGGTATAAGGCTGCACGCTCGGCAGGAAAATCATCAGCAAGACGCTGATAAAAGTCATCATATCCTTGGGCAAAAGCAAACACTCTGTCACCAATGGCCACACGATCAAATCCGTTAGCATCCAAACGATGCCACGGCAAATCAAGCAGGCTCAAATATTCAAAAGCAGCATGAAGAGATTGTCCTTCATCCAGTCCACCGACATAATGAAAACCTGTATCAAAAATATGACCGCGACGCCGATAGCCTTGCAGACAGCCACCCGGTTGCGCACCCTGCTCCAACAAGAGAACACGACATCCATTACGCGCAAGAATATATCCACACTCCAGTCCACCCAATCCGCTACCAATAATAATTACATCGTATTTCATACATGCCCTCCTTTCCTATTCAACCAGCGATAGATTGCAGGCTGAACAACATATGACAGTACCACCGCTGACACCAAACCTACCAATGTAGAGAAACCGACAGAACGAATGGCCGGATGACTAGCAAAAAGCATGGAGCCGACCGTAACAATCAGAATGATTGCACTAAAAAGAATAGCCGTCTTGTGATAGCTCAACAAGCGTGTATTTTTTTCTCTACCAATGAGACCATTCATTACAAATATGCTATAGTCCACACCTATACCAAAAATGAATGTCGAAATGATAATGTTGATGAGGTTGAACTTCATACCAAACAAAACCATCGCTCCAAGAACAATCAACCAACTCAACAAAATTGGGAAAAAGCCTATCAGTGTATTCTTCAAATTGAAATGAAAACTGAATAACAGCACCACAAAAACAAACAGCATAGACACCCATTGCAGCACATTAAAATTCTCGTTCATGCTGATCAGCGTATCCGTAGTATAATAATATGTATCAAGTACCAAAAGATTGGGTACGGAAGCGATAGCGTCGCAAATACGATAGTAATCGCTTGTCTTACCACGCACTACATCATTCGCACAGCGTACCGATGTAAAGCAGAGATATTCACCATCGTAGGACTGCTCCATCAACGTAGAGAGATAACCCTGCGGAATAATTCCGGCTTCATACAAGGCATCCGGCTCATAATCCGCTCTTACGCAATCGAAGAATGGTAGGAAAGCTTCCGAACGCAACCCTGCCTCCGGCGCTATTTCGCTTATCAAGCGGCGAACAGACGACAGACGTTGGTCTGTCCAATAACGTTTCCATGCGTCAATACGCTCCTGTTGTATCTTCAAGGGGATAAAAATCTTTTCCGAATGGGTATAACTCTTCACCAGCCCTATTTTTTGCAAAGAGTCGAGCTTATGTGAAAGTATGCCCAAGTTAGCTATCGCTTCCTCCATGTTTTTCCCCGTGGCAGCAAAATATTTTTGCTTGTCTGCAGCATACGTTTTACTGCGAAGCAGGTTCTCAGAGTGGGTAGTCAAGGGTGCCTTGTAACCTAAATTGTGCATATCAGCATCAAACTGAGTACCACAAACTACATAACTAACCAAACAAACGACAGTCACTATACCAATCCCTGCCAGCAGCCATTTCTTTTTATGAAACGGATAAATATTAATTCTATCAATAACAGCAAATATCCTATGATTCACCTGTTCAGTACCCGGACGAAATAATTGCGGCAAGAAAACAAGACTAAAAATAATAGTTCCAACAATGGCAAAGGCTGCAAACAGACCAAAGTCTTGTAATAACGCCGTGTCAATAAAAATAAGTCCCATGAACGAACCGATTGTGGTAAGGCATCCCAAACATACAGGCTTTACCTGATCAAGAAGCATCTGTTCCGGATTACCAACATACTTATAGTGAGTCAAGACATGCAGCACATAACTCATTGCTACTCCAAGTACTACCGCACCGATACCTAAAGCCAAAAGTGAAAACTGCCCTTTCAAAAAATACATTGCAGTCAATCCAAACAAAGCGCCAAACAGAACGGGAAGCAGTAGCAAAGGAATAGTATCACGATTGCGAAAACAAACAGACAAAAACACCAACACCAACAGCATCGAGCCTCCGACCGTAACTATCAGGTCGCGCTTGATTTGGGCAGCATTATAGTAACCGCTTGCCGGAGTTCCATGATAACTGACACGTACGTCGGGGAAGGTAATGGCAAAGTCCTCAACCAATTCGTTCAGCACATCGAACAAAGCAGAACTTTGCCCTGTATTGGTCGCCGAATAGTGTGGAGTCAAAAAAGCCACACATACGGTGGAATCAGGAACAAAAAAGTGTCCGTCAACAATGCGATAACTACCTGCCCCATCCTTAGATAAATACTCCATCTGGCCTGCCAGCAAGCTACGCAGGCCTATCGGATCCATCTGTATCAATTCAGGAAACATCTGCCCAAAATTACCTGTCAGATCCCGGCGATTCTGAAGCATCTGGCACTTCATGTGCTCAACTGTCAGCATCGAATCTATACGTGCATAAAAAGCTGTATCGATATAAGCAGGAAAGTGACCAGTAAAGTAATCGACAACATCGGGTAGCAAATCCTCAGAAAGAGAATAGAATACGTCGTCAATCAATTGCCCATCTTCACCATATATGGTATTCCTTGCTTGCAACGAATCAACAAACGTGTCGCATACCTCAGCAATACGCTCTGCAGAGATTCCCTCAGTACCTTCAAAAAGTAAAAATGTCTTATCTTTAATACGCAAGTTGGCAAATGCCAATTTGGTACTTCCATCTTCGTTTCTCGATACAGGAAACAGTTTATTTAAATCTTCCTCCAAATGAATTTGTGAGGCAAAATAACCGCAAAAAAGAAACACTCCCACCATCATGCTCCAAAAAGTCACACGATGAGAACGAAAATACTGATAGATATGGATGCAAAGTTTTGTCATACAGTCATATTACCTTTATATTCCATATAAATATGTTCTGCGTCGGCTATAGTAGCAACAATACTATAGCCCGCTTCCATAGGCTCCAGTTTGATCCAGACAACCAATTCAGAGCAAATAACTGGAGTAGCTAATGCAATAAGTCTACACTGACGGATATAACTGATATGCAGAGTTTTTCCTACTAACCGTTCGGCGCATTCTTTCACAATCTGCATGTTGCATACACCAGGGCAGACAGGATGACCTGGGAAATGGCCAGTATATATGTCACATTCCTTCAACAAGGCTATTCTGAAAGTACTGCCATTTTCGTCTGTATTTCTATCAATCAAATTGTAATAATACCCCTCAAGTTTCATATCCTTTCATCACTACTCATAAACATTATTCATTACTCGGATTGACAAATATTTTCATCTGTGTATTTGCCACCACTTCACCATCAATATGGCTTTCTCCCGTCACCAATGTTGCCCCATTCACTTCCATACCCAACCTGACTATTGTGCATAATTTGTCACCTAAATGTGGACGGCGATAACAATGAAAATGCTTAATCTCTCCAATGTAACCAACAGGAGGTCTTTCTGCTCCAGCCAGGACAGCCTTATAGCCGGCCAGTGCAGATGCCGACTGTGCCATATGTTCTATTAAGCCTGTTTCTTCCAACAATTCGTCTACACCGATAAACAGATTGTCGGGGCGGATGGTGAAACAAGTCGTTGCTTCCTCACCATCCGCTTCCAGCAACTCATCGACCATCAGAATAGGGCTGCGTTGCGGGATAAGTTTCTCTATACAATACTTGCTCATTCTTTCGGAAGATGTGACTCGATATAGTCATACAAATTATTGAAAGTCTGAATATTACGCAATTCTGTTACAGGAATTTTCACTTTATACACCTGCTGCATCAGTGCTACAAGATCCACTAAACTCAAGCTATCCAAGTTCAAGGTTTCTTTCACATTCGCATCGGGCAAAAGCGCTTCAGCCTTTACTTCAAATTCTTCTGCCAATAAAATGTTTACTTGCTTTACAATTTCTTCACGTGTCATGTCATTCAATATTTAAATATTTACATTATAAGCTTTTCACAATAAGTGTCGAATTGGTTCCTCCAAAGCCAAAAGAATTGGAAAGGAACATATCAAAATGGACTTCCTTCCGCTCGGGCAACACATGGATACAAGCTGTTTCTTCATCCGGATTTTCAAAATTGAGATTTCCGGCAATAAAATCATTTTTCATCATCAGCATCGAATAAATCAGCTCGCTTGCACCAGCCATCCACATTTCATGTCCGGTCTGACCTTTGGTTGATGTCACAGGTACCTGCCAATCGCCAAATACACGAGCAATAGCCTGCGCCTCGCGAGCATCGCCAATACGAGTCGATGTTGCATGTGCATTGATATAACCTATTTCCTTCGGCGTCACACCACTGTTTCGTAGACAAGTTTCCAAAGAGCGAACGGGTCCTTCAATGTTGGGTGTCGAAATGTGATCGCCATTACCAGAAAAGCCCCAGCCAACGATTTCGCCCCATATCGGAGCACCTCGTCGCACGGCATGTTCGTAACTCTCCAGAACTACGGTCGCCGCACCGCCACCAGGTACCAGTCCATCACGATCGCGATCGAAAGGACGACTGGCACAAGTAGGATGGTCCTCACGAACAGAAAACGACTGTATTCCATCGAATGCCGCCACACTGTACAGATTGGCTTCCTGCGCACCACCGCATACGACACATTCCTGCAAACCATTCCGAATGAGCAACGCCGCCAGTCCTATTGACTGAGATCCTGATGCACATGCTGCAGAAGCCGTCAGATTGATACCTTTCAGACGGAACAAACAAGCTAAATTCATCGTCACCGTAGAATTCATCGATTGAAAGATGGCACCACTGCCACAGGCTGCCGTATCATGAAACTCACGAAACTTGTCGAGTGCATGCATCGTGGCTTCAGCGACAGAATCATTGCCATATATCAAACCGACTTCGTGATGCTCCATGTAGTCGGCATCCAGCTTTGCATCCTCCAACGCTTGCCTCGTAGCCATATAAGCATATTGTGCCTCTTCGGGCATAAACTGGCGTTGATTGCGAGGAATGAATGGTTTCAAATCGGGTTTGGGCACATCGGCACACAAGGCTGAGCGGAACCCCAAAGACTTGCGTTCGGCATTGAAAACAATGCCACTCTTACCCGTATAAAGAGAATCACGCACTTCATCCAATGTTGTACCGAGACAGGACCAAATGCCCATACCTGTAATAACTACTCTCTTTTCCATATTATAATTCTTTATTCTAAGTTCATAAATCTTTCTTGTAACATCTTCTACGCTTGACTATGGATGGGTTCAGAGGCTTCCATTGCGAAAGCTCACGTACATTGCTTTCCAACTGAGGACCTGTTTCTGCCCAACGATATCCAAGTTTGTTATATACAGGAATCAGATCGGCAAAGAACAAGGCATTCACTCCCAATCCTTGATAATCAGGATGTACAGCCACAAGCAGAAGCTCTGCTTTATCTTCGTGTTTCCATTTGAGAGCACGCACCAAATGATACCATCCTGTAGGAAACAATCGGCCATGTGACTTCCGTAAAGCATAAGACAAGCTTCCCATTGTAATAGCCACACCTACCACTTGCCCTTCCTCGTTTTCTATCACAGGCAACATGCGTTTATCCATCAAAGGCACGTAGTGTTTCAAGAAAGAATCTATCTGTTTGTCTGTCAATTCCGTATATCCAAACAAAGGTGAATAGGCAAAATTCAGCAGGTCGAATACTTTCTTTCCATAGCCACGCTTGAAAATATCCTCATCTGTAAGCTTCCTGACTTTCAAGCCAAACATTTCTTTTGACAAACGGGCAACACGTTCATATTTGTCGGGAACTGTAAGAGGCACATCAATGCGTATCTGTACCCAATCTACCTCCTTCTGATAACCTAACGCTTCCAAATGTTTGGGATAATAGGGCGGATTATAAATCGTTATCATAGAGCCCATCTGGTCAAAGTCTTCGACAAGCATCCCTTCTTTCTCAAAATCCAAAATGCTCATCGGCCCTTGTATGTGTGTCATACCCTGCTCACGTCCCCACTGTTCGACCGTTTCCAGTAAAGCCTTGGACACATCCATGTCGTCAATAAACTCAATGAATCCAAATCGGACATTCTTCGTATTCCACTTTTGGTTAGCATGTGAGTTAATAATTCCGGCAATGCGCCCCACAGGTTTATCTGACTCATCGTAAGCTACAAACGGTTGAATGATAGAATACTCCAATCCCATATTTTTTGCCGGATTGAAAGCATCTCGAGTATCCATCTCCAAATCTGGAACATAATAAGGAGAATCGGCGTACAACATATCTGTCAGCCGAACAAAATCATTCATCCGATGCTTCGTATCTGCTTTTTTTACAATAACATGTTTCATTCTCCAATTTATTTCCTTAGGATTACACAATGCAATATTTTTTACTATACAAACCTGTAAATAGTTTACAGAAGTAATAGACTTCATCTACCTTACAAAGCCTATACAAATCAAGATTTAGCCTACAAAAACCTTTCAAAAAGCCATATAAGGCCTCTTTTATCTTTAATCGTAAACTATCCTGTTTAAAACTTCGCCGCAAAAATAGAGATAAACTACCATTCACATGTGTTCAATTTTCCACAAATAGAAGTCTATAATACCCTAATTCACTTCCGATGAAAACCTATTGAAAAAAATGAAATTGCGAACATGGTGCTTGCAAACATCAACTTTAGCCTTGTAAAGTGCCACTTTAGAATGCTAAAGAGGGATTTTACAAAGCTAAAGAAGGACTTGGCAGAAATAGAGGAAACCACTCTTTCAAAGAAAGTAAAAAGAGCCACAAATAAAAAAGCAATGCTTTGCAGGAAGAAAAACATCGTTTTCTTCATCGCAAAGCATTGCTTTCTATTAAATGTAACCGAGGTATCAAAAATGAGGAAATGCCTTCAAGCTTTCACGATACCCCATCAATTGTTCTGATAAAACCGATTAATGTAAATGCATTCTGTCTACCATGTGTAATTGAAACCAAAACCAAGCGTCTCGGTAGCCTGCAAATAATTGTCACCTACCGTAGGTTTCGTACTGTCATCGAAGCGGGCCAGCACATACAGTTTTGCAGACAAGAACCGAGTCAGGATAAAGTCGATGTTTGTTTCCCACTCAGCACGCACCCATTTGTAAATTGTCAGATAATCCAAACGTGTAGCGAATTTGATAGAAGGAATAATGGTCCAAGAGAAATTCGTCTGAACCTGCGAACCGAAATTATGCTTCACTCTAGAACCTTCGTCCAAGCCATAACTGGTCTCGCTTACTTTCTTATTGCCAATGTAACGCATCGTATGGGTCAGAGGTGCCAGGAAGACAGACAATTTATACTTCGACTTTTCCAACTTATAGTCCATACCAAGGCTGGTCGACCAATCGAACGGAGCCAGAAAAGCAGCTTTCAAATCCCTGCTATTGCTCCCATAAGAATTGAGGATCTGTGTTTTCAACTCGGTAGAAATAGTGTAATACCACTTGGAAAAGGCCTTAATACCCATCTTACTATACAAGCGAAGCTGATCGCTGGTTACCAAGAAGTTGTGGCATGTATCCGAAGGTGCCGAATTTACATTGGTCTTAATCTCCAACAGATTTTCCCACTCTACGCGCACATGATCATTGTAATTGGCCTTTAGCAGGAGATTGATCAATACAGCGTTCGAACTTTCACCTCCCTTGTACCAGTTCTTCGAAATGCTATTTTGAGAGAACTGTAACGAACCACTTCCTGAAGTTATCCACCAATTAGGCTTTCGGATGATGACTCCTGCCTCTTCGTTTATATCAATGTGCTTCTTCTTGATCAGCTTCGTTACTGAAGGTTTGGAAGAAGCCTCTTTCTGAATATCGTCATTGTAACTGGGCCCTAACATCACTTCATCCTCTGTCAGTACCACCTGTTTCGAACAGTAGGGATAGGCGGCAAGCAAAGTACGGTTCACGATCTCGTTTGTTTGCTCTATGGCCTTGAAAGGTTGCGGGTCGAATGAGAGCGGCTCAGGAGTAGAGACGGTCACCGAATCATTCCACAACGAAGGCTTCCACGTCAACTGAGAAATCTGTGCCATCGGTGCGTAATAGAACGTAAAGGGCAAAAACATGCGGAAGTATTTGGGATCGGGCGCAATATAACGTTCAGGAGTAGCCGGATCGTTCAGGTAATACAAGACGCCCAGATTCTTTTCATACAAGATAGACACTGTATCCAATGCCATCTCCGAAGTACCCTCTACGGGTTTTAACTTGAGAACACAATAGCGGGAAAGAAGTTCCGATAATTGAGGTTGTTTTTTCTTGCTCTTCTCTTCTTTCTTCTTTTTCTCCGTTGTTACTTCCTGAGGAACAATCTCTTGACGCACCGTGTCCTGCCGCACCGTATCAGCCCGCACAACTGCCGATGACAAAGAATCGACCTTCAAGGAATCGGCCTGCATGGAGATAACAGCTTGTTCTGCTTCGTTCTGCAAAGAATCCGTCTCCAAAGAGTTCAGCCGGACAACAGGTACAAGCGAAATCAATGTATCCTGTTCCTGGGCTCTGCCCTGAACAAGCGTATCCACTACCCGCGAAGAGGCGGACCATTCGTTTTGTGTCACAGAGACTTGCGCCGAAAGCGACAGGGACATCATCGACAGCATCGCCACGACGCAGACATTTCTATTCTTCATAAAACTCATAAAATTTATAAAGCCCTAAAATCCATGAATCGGGCACAAATTTAGCTTAAAATATTTACTTCCTCTTCTTTTTTTTGTAATTTTGCAGCTTAAAATGTGAATAAGGTCGGCAGACCTTTTGAAGATAATCGATCTAACATATTAAAACCTATATAATTGTGGGAGAAACAAAGTATATTTTCGTCACCGGTGGTGTTGCCTCTTCTTTAGGCAAAGGAATCATTTCGTCTTCCATCGGAAAATTGCTGCAAGCAAGAGGTTATAAAGTAACCATCCAAAAGTTTGATCCGTATATCAACATCGATCCGGGTACGCTGAACCCGTACGAACACGGTGAATGCTACGTAACCGTGGATGGACACGAGGCCGACCTCGACTTGGGACACTACGAACGCTTCCTGGGTATACAGACAACCAAAGCCAATAATATCACAACGGGACGCATCTACAAAAGTGTCATCGACAAGGAACGCCGCGGAGATTATTTAGGCAAAACGATCCAAATCATCCCTCACATCACGGACGAAATCAAACGTAACGTGAAATTGCTGGGCAACAAATATAAATTCGACTTCGTCATTACCGAAATCGGCGGAACCGTGGGCGATATCGAGTCGCTGCCGTATCTGGAAAGTATCCGACAGCTGAAGTGGGAACTGGGCAAAGACGCCTTGTGTGTACACCTGACTTATGTTCCCTATCTGGCAGCCGCCGGCGAGCTGAAGACCAAGCCTACCCAGCACTCGGTCAAGGAACTGCAAAGTGCCGGTATCCAACCGGACATCCTGGTGTTGCGCACCGAACATGAACTGAGCCTGAACCTTCGCAAGAAAGTCGCCCTGTTCTGCAACGTAGACGAAGATGCCGTAGTACAAAGCATCGACGCACCGACCATTTACGAAGTGCCCATCCTGATGCAGGAACAGAAGCTGGACGAGACCATCCTGAAGAAGATGGGACTTCCCGTGGGCGATACTCCGGGACTTGGCCCCTGGCGCAGCTTCCTGGAGCGCCGCCACAAGGCAGAGAAGACCGAGCCTATCCACATCGCACTGGTAGGAAAATACGACCTGCAGGATGCCTATAAGTCTATCCGCGAAGCCCTCTCGCAGGCTGGAACCTACAACGACCGCAAGGTGTCCGTAGACTTCGTGAACAGCGAGAAGCTGACCGACGAAAACATCGCCGAGGCCCTGAAGGGCATGTCGGGCGTGCTCATCGGCCCAGGATTCGGCGAACGTGGCATCAACGGCAAGTTTGTAGCCATCAAATATGCACGTACGCACAACATCCCGACATTCGGTATCTGTCTGGGTATGCAATGTATCGCCATTGAATTTGCCCGCGACGTACTGGGTTATGCCGATGCCAACTCGCGCGAGATGGACGAGAAGACACCGCACAACGTGATCGACATCATGGAAGAACAAAAGTCCATCACCAACATGGGCGGAACCATGCGTCTGGGTGCCTACGAATGTGTGTTGCAGAAAGGAAGCAAAGCCTACGAAGCATACGGCACTGAGCACATCCAGGAACGCCACCGCCACCGCTACGAGTTCAACAATCAGTACAAGGCCGAATACGAAGCTGCCGGCATGAAGTGTACGGGCATCAATCCGGAATCCGACCTGGTTGAAATCGTAGAAATTCCCGCTCTCCGCTGGTATGTAGGTACGCAGTTCCATCCCGAATACAGCAGCACCGTGCTCCATCCGCATCCGCTGTTTGTATCTTTCGTAAAAGCTGCCATCGAATATCACGAAGACGAAAAGAAGAAACAGACAAACAACTAATTCATCTTAATCATACTCATATTTAACAGAAAAGATCCCAATGGATAAAAATACCATTACCGGACTGGTGCTGATAGCGATCCTTCTGGTCGGATTCAGTTTCTTGAGCCGCCCCAGCAAGGAGCAGTTGGAAGCCCAGCAACGCTACTACGACTCCATCGCACTGGTACAACAACGCGAAGCCGACCTGAAAGCCAAAGCGGAAGCCGCCCTTGCCAACGAGAAAGCGGAAGCCGTCAACGACTCCACTTCCGTGTTCTTCGGTGCCTTACAGGGAGCAGATTCACTGGTTACCATCCAGAACGACGTGATGGAACTGGCTGTCTGCACCAAAGGCGGCACGCCGTTTTCCGTGACCCTCAAGGAATACATGGAGCAGGACAAAAAGACACCGCTCACCTTGTTCAACGGCAACGATATCGACCTCAACTTCCTGTTCTATAACAAACGGGAGACCATCCAGACGCAGAATTATTACTTCAAGGCTGTCAATCGCACGGACAGCACCCTCACCATGCGCCTGGCTGCCAGTGCCGACAGCTACATCGACTTCAACTACGCCCTGCGCCAAGGCTCTTACCTGGTAGATTTCAATATCCACGCCGTGGGCATGGAGAACCTGCTGGCTGCCGGAAACAACCACGTCGACATCGAGTGGTCGCAGCGCGCACGCCAGATCGAGAAAGGCTATACGTACGAGAACCGCCTGGCCGAACTGACCTACAAAGTCAGCGGAGAAGGGACGGACTACCTCTCGGCCGCCAAAAACGACGAGAAAGAAGTGGCCGAGCCCCTGAACTGGATCGCCTTCAAGAACCAGTTCTTCTCATCGGTCTTCATTACGGACGCGAACTTTGAGAAAGCCAAGCTGGCCTCCAAGATGGAGACACAGGGAAGCGGCTACATCAAGGACTACTCGGCCGAAATGAACACCCTGTTCGACCCGACGGGAAAAGAGGCTACGCAGATGTACTTCTACTTCGGCCCCAACCACTACAAGACGCTGACCGCCCTCGACAACGACCGCGACAGCGAATGGGAGCTGGAGAAGCTGGTCTACCTCGGCTGGCCTATCATACGCTGGGTAAACAAGTGGATCATCATCAACATCTTCGACTGGCTGCAGGGCTGGGGACTGAGCATGGGCGTCGTGCTCCTGCTGTTGACCATCATTGTGAAAATCGTCATCTATCCCACCACGTGGAAGACCTACATGTCCTCCGCCAAGATGCGCGTGCTGAAACCGAAGATAGACGAAATCAACAAGAAATATCCCAAGCAGGAAGACGCCATGAAGAAGCAGCAGGAAATCATGGGACTCTATAGCCAGTACGGTGTCAGCCCCATGGGCGGATGCTTGCCTATGTTGCTCCAGATGCCCATCATCATCGCCCTCTTCATGTTCATCCCGAGTGCCATTGAGTTGCGCCAGCAGAGCTTCCTGTGGGCGGACGACTTGTCTACGTACGACGCGTTCATCCACTTCCCGTTCCGCATCCCGTTCCTGGGCGACCACCTGAGCCTGTTCTGCGTGCTGATGACGGTGACGAACATCCTGAACACGAAATACATGATGCAGCAGCAGGACACGGGCGCCAACCCGCAGATGGCCGCCATGAAGTGGATGTCCTACCTGATGCCCGTCATGTTCCTGTTCATCCTGAACGACTATCCTTCGGGACTGAACTACTACTACTTCCTGTCGACGCTGATCAGTGTGGCAACCACCCTCGTGCTGCGCAAGACGACGAACGAGGCGAAACTCCTTGCCCAGCTGGAGGCCAACAAGAAGGACCCCAAGAAGATGAAGACATCCGGTTTCGCCGCCCGCCTGGAGGCCATGCAGAAGCAGCAGGAAGAGCTGATGAAGCAGCGGCAGAACCGCAAGTAAAAGACGTACATAACGGTGCCTCCGCGGAGGCGCAATGACAAATCCGACGCAGACGACGCGGATGACACTGATTCTTTCCCATTGATTCGTGTCGTCCGCGTCATCCGTTTCAAGACCCAACCGAAAACAAGAATCTCTATGCAAACGACCCCGACCACCCACTATACCAACAAGCAAATCTGGCTCATCGCCTACCCCATCCTCGTCAGCCTGATCATGGAGCAGATGATCGGGATGACCGACACCGCCTTCCTGGGCCGCGTGGGCGAGATGGAGCTGGGCGCCTCGGCCATCGCCGGCGTGTTCTACATGGTCATCTTCATGGTGGCCTTCGGCTTCAGCATCGGCACGCAGATACTCATCGCCCGCCGCAACGGCGAGGGACAATACCGCGAGATAGGGTCCCTGTTCTACCAGGGCATCTACTTCCAGACGGGGCTGGCCGCCGTGCTGTTCCTGCTGTCCTACTGCTTCTCGCCCCTGCTGCTGAAGCGCATCATCGCCTCGCCGCAGATTTACGAGGCGGCCACGGACTACCTGCACTGGCGCGTGTTCGGCGCCTTCTTCTCGTTCAGCGCCGTCATCTTCCGCGCCTTCTTCCTGGGCACCACGCAGACGCGCACGCTGACGCTGAACTCGGTCGTCATGGTCGTGAGCAACGTGGTGTTCAACTACATCCTCATCTTCGGCAAGCTGGGCCTGCCCGCGCTGGGCATCGCCGGAGCCGCCATCGGCTCGTCGCTGGCCGAGGGGGTGTCGCTCGTGTTCTTCGTGGTCTACACCCGCTGCCGCATCGACTGCCGCAAGTACGGGCTCGACCGCATCCCGCGGCTGCAATGGGCGGTACTGCGGCGGATGCTCGACGTGTCGTTCTGGACGATGTTGCAGAACTTCCTGTCGCTGTCCACGTGGTTCCTGTTCTTCCTCTACATCGAGCACCTGGGCGAGCGGTCGCTGGCGGTGACGAACATCATCCGCAGCGTCAGCGGCATCCTGTTCATGGTGATGATGGCCTTCGCCTCGACGTGCGGCTCGCTGGTGAGCAACCTCATCGGGGCGGGCCACTGCGACAGCGTGCGCCCCACCATCCGCCAACACATCCGCCTGGCCTATGCCTTCGTGCTGCCGCTGGCCCTGCTCTTCGCCCTCTTCCCGGAGGTCATCCTGAGCGTCTACACCGACCTGCCCGAGCTGCGGCAGGCGGCGGTGCCCTCGCTGTGGGTCATGTGCTCCACCTACCTGCTGCTGGTGCCCGCCAACGTCTACTTCCAGGCCGTCTCGGGCACGGGCAACACGCGCACGGCGCTCTGTCTGGAGCTGGCGGTGCTGGTCATCTACGTGGCCTACATCACCTTCACCATCCTCTACCTGCGTCTCGACGTGGCGCTGTGCTGGACGTCGGAGCTGGTCTACGCGGGCTTCATCCTGCTCTTCTGCCGTCGCTACATCTGCCGGGGCAACTGGGCGGAGAAGCGCATCTGAGCCCCGCTTCCGCCCCTCTTTTTGCCCGCCCCTCGATTTTTCCGCCTGAAATGGCGGGATTTATCGGAGAAATTCTTACATTTACGGCTGACAATCGGGAGTTTCGAGCCGAAAACTACGGTAAACGAGGCAAAACTCGGGAGTTTCAGCCCGAAAACCGTGGTGGACGGGGCAAAACTCGGGAGTTTCACCCGAAAACCGTGGTGGACGGGGCAAAACTCGGGAGTTTCAGCCCGACAACCGTGGTGGACGGGGCAAAACTCGGGAGTTTCGCCCGAAAACCGTGGTGGACAGGGCAAAACTCGGGAGTTTCTACCCGACAACCGTGGTAAACGGGGCAAAACTCGGGAGTTTCGGGCTCCGCCCACGACAAAACAGAGAAATAACATAGTTAACTGAATTAATAACCTTAAAATTTAATGTAACATTATGGCAGTTCAACAAATCACAGAGTTAGCCACGACGCACATGACCCTCGGCGCCCACAACAAGTTCAACATCGACGTGAACAACGCCATCATCCAGGCCACCGCCGCCGCGCTCCGCGTGGAAAACTACGCCACGCTCTATGCGCAGAAGATTGAAGAAGAAAGCCGCATCGTCAACCGGCAGACCGCCATGGCGAGCACCGTCGACGTCAGCGCCGCCGACCGTCAGCGCGACTCCGCCGTGGGCGTCATCATGAACCTGACCAACGCCCACACCACCTCCATCATCGCCGAGAAGGCCGACGCCGCCAAAAAGCTGCGCCAGCTGCTCGCCCCCTACAAGGGCATCGGCAACCACGCCTACCAGAAGGAAACGGCGGAGATAAACGGCATGGTCGCCGTCCTGACCACCGGCGACGGCGCCACCTATGCCGCCACCCTGGGCATGGACGACGAAGTGGACGCCCTGAAGCAGGCCAACGCCGCCTTCGAGGAGGCCTACGCCCGCAACCAGGAAGAGGCCGCCACGCTGGCCGCCCTGCAGAGCGTCGACACCAAGGAACTGCGCGCGCAGGTCGACGCCCTCTACCAGCAGATTGTCCTGACGGTGAACGCCGTCGCCGTCCTCCAGCCCACGGACGAGGTGACCGCCTTCATCCAGAAGGTGAACGGCATCATCTACAAGGCCGAGCAGGAGATGGGCACCTCCACCGCCAGCAAGCCTCTGCCCGACACGCCCGGCACCGGCGAAGGCGGTGGCACCGACACGCCCACCGATCCCGATGCGGGCGGCGATGGCGACGACGGCGAAGGCGGCAGTCCGCTGTAAGCCCCGCGCCCCGGGCCGCGCACACAGAAAAAGGGTGCCTCCATCCGCGATGGGGGCACCCTTTTCCATTCTTCCCGTTCGGGCAAGGCTCAACGCATGCCCTCCAGCAGCGCTGCCGGCGGAAGCAGGATGCGGCGGCCGAAGACAGGCTTCCGCACGTCCGGCATCCGGCCGAACTGCGTGCCGAGGCCGCGGGTCTGCACAGCCGGCTCGTCGTCGTACGTACGTCCCGCCGCAGTCAGCGCCGCACGAAGCAGCGGCTCGTCGACGTCGCCCAGTCGGTAGGGCAACAGCGGTACGTCCTCCGCCTCCACGTCGGGCACCATGCCGTCCGGCATGCAGGGCGTCTCGCCGTCGGCATTCTGGTAGATGCTCACCATCACGTAGATGCCCCAGTCCTCGATGGCCTTCGGGCACGATTCGTAAGCATCCTCCGCGGCCATCATCCAGCCCGTGCAATACTTGCCGTGCGTCTGGCTGCCGATGAGCTGCACGTCCATGTAAGGCATCAGCCCGCCCAGCAGCGCCTCCGACGCCGACGCCGAACCGCTGCCTATCAGGCCGTACACCTTCTTCAGGCCGATGTTGGCGCCCTTGGTGCTGACCTTCTTCGTCACATTCCCGTCCTGATACTCAAACTCCGTGGCGAAGCGCGTTTCCAGGCTGTAGCCCAGTTTCCGGTACTCCTCCGTCAGGTAGTCGTTGTAGTCCTCCTGCTCGAACACCAGCTTCTGGTCCACGGCCTCCTGCGGGGCGAAGAGCGACGCCAGCACGTTCTCCGTGATGACGTATCCGCCGCCGTTGTAGCGCAGGTCGAGCACCAGCTCCTCGACGCCCGCCGCCTTGAACTCACGGGCCGTCTCCACCAGCTTCTCGATGGAATGGAGGTCGAAGCTGGAATAGGCCAGGTAGCCCACCTTCTTGCCGCCGAACTCGTAGATGGAGTCGCAGAGGACGGGGTCCTCGTACATCGTCCGGGCGGTCAGCTCCACACTTTTGCCCAAGGGGTAGATGGTGTTGGTGGTGGCCTCGTAGCGGCCCAGGTCCAGCTTCAGCGCAGAGGCATAGTAGAGGTCGAGGTAGTTCTCCGTCGTCAGGTTTCCGCCGTTCAGGCCGACGATGATGTCGCCTCGGTCCAACCCCGCCTCGGCCGCCGGCGTACCGGCGTGGACAAAGTTGACGGCCGCCACGCACTGGTTACTGTTCTGGGAAAGCAGATACACCGACAGATTCCAGCCGAAGGTGGTCGACACGCCCTCCACGCTGCTGGTGAAGGAGTCCATGTCGTCGGTCAGCATCGACCACTTGTCGATGTACTTCTCGCCCTCGTGGTAGCGGATGCGGTCCACCGTCCCGATGGGGTCCGTGTTGGTCTTGATGTTCCACGCGTCGAGGTCCGTGCCGATTTCGTCACACCAGTAGTAGAACGTGCTCATCACGTCCTTGCCGAACATGTTGGCATAATAGATTTCTTCGGTCACCTCCTGCGTTTCCGAACCACCGCCCGGCTCTTCGCCGGAATTCTCGTCGGAACAGCCTGTAAAGATGCTGCCTCCCAGCAGGAGGGACAGCATCATGCTGAATAGTTTCTTGTTCATGTCCATTTATCGATAAATTATTAAAAATGTTTCCTCTGTTCAGAAGCGCACCGCAATCTCGCGACCCGCGTAGCGCACTTCACGGTCGGCCTTCCCGAGCACCTTTTCAGCCGAGGGCTTGCCCGGCTCCATCAGTGTGATACGGAACTTACGGCGCTTCAGCATCTGCGGGAACTCGCCGTTGCGGTCGGAAATGGTCAGCACCCTCCGCGCGTCGTCCCAAGTGAAACGGATGGTAGAGAACATCCCTTTCTCATAATTGTAGTTGTCGAACTCGTCTTCGTAAAGGACAAACTCGCCGTCCGCGCCGGGATAGACACAGATATCAAGATTGTCCCACTTCTTCTCCGTGGCATACTGCACGTCGGGCCCCAGCGGCAGAATACTTCCGGCCTTGACATAGACCGGTATCAGCGAGATGGGGCATTCGCGCTGCACGTCCTGTCCGCCCTCCAGCATTTCGTTCGTCCAGAAATCAATCCAACGGGAACCCTCGGGCAGATAGACCTCGAAAGGCAGGCTGGCCTTGGCCACGTCGGGCACGAGGGCCACTCCCCGGTTCTTTTCGACCTTCTTCGTATAAAGCGGTTCGGTCACGGGGCAAACCAGCAGACTCCGGCCGAAGAGATATTCATCGTCAAGCTGGATGGCCTTGCGGTCCGACGCAAAATCCATCACCAGCGGACGCATCATGACACCATCCCGATGGACCACCTCGCCGGCCGTACTGTAGATGTAGGGCAACAGGCGGTATCGGAGCTCGATGATCCGCTTCTGCGCGTCGTAAGCCCAGTCGCCCTCCTTTCCGAACAGATAGATTTCGTTCAGCATGGGCGAAGAGCAGTGGTTGCGCATCATCGGCTGGAAACATCCCCACTGGAACCAGCGGACGTGCAGTTCCTGGTAAGCGACATTGGTCCAGTCGTTGTTGTACTCCCAACCGAAGAAGCCGGCCAGATCCGTCGTCCAGAACGGGATGCCGCACAGCATATAGTTCAATCCTGCGGGGATCTGCTGGCGCATGGTCTGCCAGTTGGACACCACGTCGCCGCTCCAGCTGAACGAGCCGTAGTGCTGCTGCCCCAAGTACGAAGAACGTGTCATCAAAAAGAGGCGTTTGTCGTCCGAAACTTCACGCTGGTGCTCATAGATGCCCTTGTTGGTCATCAACGGGAAGGCATTGTGCACGGAACGGAATGAACCGTCGGCCGTCATCAGGTCGAAGTCGCTGTCCTTGACATTGAAATGGTCCGGTTCGGTAGAATCGGTCCACCAGGCGTCCATCCCCATGTCATACATCGGGCGCAAGTAACGCCAGTACAGGTCGCGCGCCTTTTCATTGAACGGGTCATAAGGGGTCGTGCCGGAATTCAGGGGCCACGTCTCGAAAGGCAACAAGGCGTTCATCTCCTTCAGTTCCTTGTACTGGTCGGTCCACGGACCGAAGCTGGCCCAAATGGAAATCATCAGATGCGCATTGTTCTTGTGGACATAATCCACCATTTCCTGCGGGCTCTTGATGCGCGGCTTCCGGCTCAGCGCAGCCTCGTCATCGGCATTATGGCCTTTGGGGATGTATTTCATCCAATCCTTATCTCCCACCTTATTGATATAACTGGGATTCATAAACTTCATGGCATTCCAGTTGGAGTCACATCCCCAATATTGCCAGTCCTGCACAATGCCATCGAGAGGCACGCCCAGCTCGCGATACTTGTCGAGCACGTTGCACAATTCGTCAGGACTCTTGTAGCGTTCGCGACACTGCCAATAGCCCATAGTCCAGAGCGGGAACATGGTAGCCTTGCCGGTCAGGTCACGAAGCGCGGAAATGACCCCGTCCATGCTGCCGTCGCGGTAGAGGAAATAGTAATCCGAGCATAACCCCACCTGGGAAGAGAACGAAGTCTCGTAAGGCGTGTCGTTAAACTGCGACAGTCCGGGGTTATCCCAGTATACGCCATACCCTTTTTCCGAAGTGAAATACGGAATGCAGATATTCGTATTGACATTGCGCAACTCAATCTGCTGGTTCCGATGGTTCATGACACCCGTCTGCCGCTGTCCCAGGCCGTAAATCACTTCATCGGGATGAAGCATAAAGGTCTGGCTCACGGTGTAGGAATCCTTCTCCACATCCTTACGCGGCAGGAAGTTGGTTCCATAAGGTTTCTCGGCCAGCAACCGATTCCCCTTCAGATCGCGATACGTCACCTGTCCGGTACGCACATTGAGTGTCACCGACATGCACGCCGATTGCATCACCACCTCATCACCCGTCTCCCGGTAAGTTATATCCACCCCGCCCGGCGTCAGGATAACAGGATAACTCTTCTTGGAAGGCATTTCTGCCGAAGGATATTTCACGACCCGGACGATGGAAGGCGAATAAAAAGTCACCTCACCGTTCAACACGGGCTGAGCTGTGGAAAATTTGATTCCACCTGTAGTTTTCTCAAGCGTTTGTGCTTGCATAGAGGCAGCCGCCACAAGGGCTGCCACCCACATACATTTTCTTTTCATAATCCAAATCTTAATTGAAACGATACACACAAAGGTAAGGATTTACAACCATATCAACAACAGTCCCACCGCGATACTTACGATGGTACACACCAGGCCCGGCATCATGAACGAGTGGTTGAGGACGTATTTCCCGATGCGGGTCGTCCCCGTTCGGTCGAAATTGATAGCCGCCACCACAGTCGGATAGTTGGGGATGAAAAAATAGCCGTTCACCGCCGGAAAGAGGGCGATCAGCATCCAGGGAGAAATACTCAAGGCAATGCCCAGCGGAACCACCGCCCGAATTGTAGCCGCCTGGCTGTAAAGCAGGATGGACATAACGAACAACGCCACGCCAAACAGCCAGGGCATGGACTGGACTACGTGTTCGATGGAAGCAGTCAGTGAAGACAGGTTGCCCGCAATGAACGTATCACCCATCCACGCAATGCCGAAGATGGCAATCACCGCCTGCATACCAGCCGAGAAGATACTTCCCTGCACCGCCTTAATGCCGTCGATCCGGCAGACAAGCAGAATGAGGGCCGATGTGCTGAGCATGACGATTTCGATGATGGACGGCATGTCGAGTGGCACATTTTTCCCGTCCGACTGGAACACTGGCCGCAAGGCATCGACCGAACCGAACAGCACTATCAGGAACGTGGCCAGCAGGAAGATGCCCACCGATATGCGAGCTTTACGGACGTCGAACGACGAAGCGGTTTCCACCAACCGGCTCTCTATCACGCCCTCCTTCAGACGACGCTGGTATTCGGGATCGTCCTCCAGTTCCTTACCCACCTTCATCGAACAGAAAGCCCCCACCAGCACCCCTATCAGGGTAGCGGGAACGGAAATCTTCAGGATGTCGAACAAAGAGATATCGAAGCCGGCCAGCATCCCCAGCAAAGCAACCGTAGCCGCCGAGATGGGACTGGCCGTAATGGCCTGCTGCGAAGCGATGACCGCAATGCCCAGCGGACGCTCGGGGCGGATCTTCGTCTCGCGCGCCACTTCGGCTATCACGGGCAGGACGGAATAGGCGATGTGCCCCGTCCCCGCCACAAAGGTGAACAGATAGGTGACCAGCGGGCTGAGCAGCGTGACGCGGGATGGGTGTCTGCGCAGCATCCGCTCGGCCAACTTCACCATATAGTCGAGCCCTCCGGCAGCCTGCATACACGAGGCTGCTGAAATGACAGCCACAATCATCAGCATCACGTCGATGGGTGGAGCGGTGGGCTGGAGCCCGAAGACGAAACAGAGCAAAGCCAGCCCCAGACCGCCCATCACACCCAGTCCGATGCCGCCCAGACGGGCACCGATAATGATGGCTGTCAAAACGACGATCAGTTGCAACCACATACTATTCTACATTATAACCGGACACCTTCAGCAGGGGCGCGTTGCCACGCGTATCCACATCTTTCCAGTGTACACGTACCACCTTCGTCTCGCCCGGCAACAACGCAAAGTAGTTGTCGGAATAGAAGATGGGAAGGAACTGCTTACCGTCCTTGTCGCCCACAATATTCAGACGAACCATCAGCGCCGGGGCGTCCGAACGGTTCTCCACCGTTACTTCGGCCTTCCATTCGCCGTCGTCCCCCTTGTCATATTGGGTCTGTGCACGCAAAGAGACTTTCGGAAGCTGTTTCAGCGCCTGATAGTTGTTCTCTACCTTGCTGCGGTGGTAGAAGTTCTCGGAAACGGCCTTCCCGTTCTCTTCCAGCACCAGCTTGATGAAATGAACCTGGCTCAGCCCGTCGGGGAATTCCAGCTTGATGCACTTCTCGGTCGTGTCTTCACGGCTGTCTACCGTAACTTCCTTCTCCCAGGCTACGGTGGCATCCATGTTGAGCACCTGTACACGGGCCTTCAGGCCGGGACGCAGGCCGGCGTGGTAGTTCACCACCTCCACCTCGTCGGTGGCCGGGTTCCACTGGATGTGCAGCGGCTCGGACGCCTTTTTGATGGCGAAGTACGCCGCCGTCGGCTCGAAGTAGTAGTCGTACGTCTGCCATACCATCGAAGGCCAGCACGAATGACTCATCCACATCAACAGACCCATGCGGTTCTTGCTGCGCGACTCGAAAAGGCTGCGATGGCCGTCGTAGTTCACCCACTGAGCCAGATCGGCAAATTCTTTCGCGCTTTCGGGCTGTCCGTAACCGGTCGCGATAATCTCGTTGAACGACGTGGCACCTTGTGCTCCTTCCAACGTATAGTCGTGCATACCCCACTGGTGGGACTGCGGCCAGATACCTTCGGGCGAATAGGTGCGCAGGAAGCTTTCGTAGGTCAACACATTGGGCATACCGCGCTCGCTGTGGAACTTGTCGTTGCCGGTTTCCAGCGTGAAGTAGGTCTTGGCAGGCAACATGCGATAAGGACCGTGACCGCTCACCACATCGTCCGCCGAACTGGAGATGTAGTGCATTCCCGGATGTTCCTCCTTCACAATGCGGCGCAGGGCCTTGTCGATGGTCTCGGGCGGGAAGCCTTCGTTACGACCGCAGTACAGGCCGATGGAGGCATGGCTGCGGATGCGCTTCACATAATCTTCGGCATTGGCGATGAACATGTCGGGATAATAAGGATCGGGACCGTCGGCAGGATTGGCCAGCCAGAAGTCCTGCCAGATCATAATGCCGTACTTGTCGCAAGCGTCATACAGTTCTTCGTCGCCAATCATACCCACCCAGTTGCGCAGCATGGTGAAATTCATGTCGGCATGATAGGCCACAGCTGTCTCGTATTCGCGTCCGCGGTAGTTAAGGTTCGATTCGCTGAAGCCCCAGTTACCGCCACGGCCGATGAAGCGGCGTCCGTTAACGTAAAGGTTTAGCACACCGCCGTCTTCGTTGAACGTCATCTGGCGGATGCCCACCTTGAAGTCGCGGGCATCGGATACTTCCTCGCCCACCTTGAACGTAAAGTTGGCGTCATACAGATAAGGTGTACCGTAACCGTTGGGCCACCACAGACGGGGATTCTTCACCTGAAGCTGGGGGAAACGGTCGGCATCGAACACCACCGTACGTTCCTCGCCGGCCTTCAGCTGCACGGGCTGCTCGAAGGTAACGTCGCCTACCCTGCCCTGCAAGACACCGCTTACATCCCTGCCATCATGGTTCTTCACCACCACCTCAGCTGTCAGACGGGCCTGTGTGGTATCGGGCAGAGCGAACTGGGTCTGCACGTAGGGGTCCTGCACAGTCACCTTGCCGGTTGTCGTCAGAAAGACGTCGTTCCAGATACCGATGTTACGTCCGCGCATGGTGGGTATCCAGTCCCAGCCGATGGTGGCATGGAACGTGGGGTTGTCCGCACCGAGGATACCGCCGTTGAAGTCCGTGCTCTGTTTGTTCTTTTCCTTGATGGCACCGATGTGCGCGTTCTTGATGATTTCTACAGCCAGCACGTTCGTACCTTCCTTCACGCAGTCCGTCACGTCGAACTTGCCGCGGATGAAAGCTCCTTCCAGACGACCTACCTGCTTTCCGTTCAGATAGACATTAGCTTTCCAATTAATACCATCGAAGTTCAGGAATACGCGATCGCGCTTGAACGAGGTCGGCACCTGGAACTCGTTGCGGTACCAGAAGTTGGAGTTGAAGAAAGACTCGGATATCATCAATTGGTTGTCAGCGTAGTTAGGGTCGGCCAAGGCTCCCACGTTCTTGTAGGAAGTGAGTACCGTACCCGGTACCGTAGCCGTCACCCATCCTTCGGCCTTGTAGGCAGGCGAAGCAATTTCCACACCGCCGGCCTGCACCTCGGAAGCGCGCTGCAGCTGCCAGCCGCCGCCCGAAAGTGTCAGCCGTCCGCCAGCCGCCTCGGGCATGGCTACCGCACGGGGCAGCAATCCGCCACGTCCCATCACCTCCAGTTCGCTCAGGATGTAGCGTCCGCCGTCGGCCGACCGGTCCATGCAGACACGCACGTAGCGCGCCTTGCCCCGAACGGCTATCTCGTCCGTCAGTCCCTCACCGCCGGGCAGCGGGGCCGCGTCGGTCCAGGTCTGGGCATCGTCCGAAGTCTGAATACGTCCCTTGACAGCCTTGTTCACCCAATGAAGGATCACCTTGTCGAACTCCGAATGCGAACCCAGGTCTACGCTGACCCACTCCTCGCCCGCCGTAGCGCTCATCCACGCGCTGGTAAAGAATTGAGAGGGCTTCAGATCCACCGCTCCGTCGGCATTGGAGAACTCCACTTCGTGGAAGGTCCACTCGTAAGCACCCTTCATCCGCAGACGGATGCGATAGGAAGTATAGGCCGTTGTGTTAGTAAACTCAAACGTTTCTTCCAACCGACGCATCGGCATGGAAACGGTACCAGTCTGCTTGTTGGGATCGTTCACCTCCACCCGTCCGGAACGGGCCTTGCCGGGCAGTCCGGCTCCCTTGTTCACGGCCAGAATCGTCCAAGTAGTACCATCGTTCGAGGCTTCCCACGTCATTTCGTAACCACCCTGAGCCGCCTTATCATCGTAAATCAGAGTACCGGTCACAATCGCACGACTGATAGTCTTGTTATAATTGTGCATGCTGAACAGGAAGAAGGCCTCCTCGCCGCGCACGGTGTTGCGCGAATAGGGACCTCCGTCTATCATCCATTCCCGTTCTCGCTTAGGCACACTGCCTTCGGCGGTCTGGAGGTCGAAATACTGGGGAGCTCGGTCGGTCACGATGCCATCGGTCAGCAGTTGCGATGTCAGGTTATAGTCATAGGCCGAGGATTGGTACGTGGCACGCAGGAGGGCCAGATTGCGGTATTGGTCTTCATCAGGCAGGAGCTCAGGCGAAAAGTCTTCCTGCGGACTGCCCGGATAGACGCCGATGCCTCGGGTATAGTAGTCGGAACGGAGGAACCCTTCCGAAGCTGTACGCACATCGGAACAGCCGGACAGGAGCAACAAAGCTCCTGCTCCACCAACCATGAAAACAATGTTTTTTCTCTTTTTCATAAGAACTTAATAGACAATTAGATTATTAAGAATAACAAAACCGCCCTTTCCGGACGAAAAGGCTATCGGCTTCCGGACAAGGCGGCTATCTAAGATTAGATAAGGTAATTATCTGCTAGCGGATAAGGAGTTTATCTACCGACGGATAAAGTGATTATCTGCTAGCGGATAAGGAATTTATCTACCGACGGATAAAGTGATTATCTACCAGCAGATAAAATACCTATCTGCCGGTAGATAAGGTGCTTATTCTTCCAATGAATGGGGTCTATCCGCTACGTCGGCACCAAATGCCTTGTTTGGTTCTCTACCCATCTCGAAGCTCAGCGTACCGCCCTTCATGATGTCCTCGTAGCTGATGTAGCTCTTCGTGTAGGGCTCGCCGTTCAGGCGTACGGACTGGATGTACTTGTTGTCCTTGCTAGCGGCCGGAGCCTCAACGGTAAAGGTCTTCCCTTCCGGTAGGTTGATCGTAACTTTCTCAAAGCGTGGACTACCGAAAACGAATATACCATTGGACGGATTCACTTGATAGAGGCCCAAAGCGGAAAGCACATGCCAAGCGGACATCTGGCCGCAGTCCTCGTTACCGATAATGCCCTCGGGCTGGTCGGTATAGAAGTTGTGCTGGATGTAGCTGACTTTCTCTGCCGTCTTCCACTGCTGCCCGGCATAAGCATAGAGGTAGGCCACGTGGTGGCTGGGCTCGTTACCGTGGGCATACATGCCAATCAGACCGCTGATGTCGGCCGAAGCATGTTCGCCCATGTCGCCTTCGGCTACAAAGAGCGAATCCAGCTTGCCCACAAAGCGTTCGTCGCCGCCCATCAGGCTGATGAGGCCTTCGGGATGCTGGGGCACGAAGAAGGTATAGTGCCAGCCGTTGCCCTCGCAGAAGTCGCCCCAACCGTGAATGGACTGGAAGGGATCGTAGGGCGTACGCCAACTGCCGTCGTCCATCTTCGGACGGATGAAGTTGATGCTCTTGTCGAAATATTGCTCATAATTGTGTCCACGCTTCAGGAAGGTATCGTAGATGTCCTGCTTGCCCATCTTCCGGGCCATCATGGCCAATCCCCAGTCGCCTACAGCATACTCCATGGCGATGGAAGTAGCTTCTGGCATCTTGTCGCAAGGGATCCAACCCTTTTCCAACACGTAAGGCACGCCGCGCTGCTTCTCGTACGTAGCCGAAGCAACCATAGCGTTCAAAGCACGTTCGGAGTCGAAGCCCTGGAAGCCTTTCAGATAAGCGTCGGCAATGACGGGAATGGCGCTGTAGCCCGGCATCTGATTGGTTTCGCCTCCCACCAGCGGCCAGATAGGCAGCTTGCCCTGCTGGTCGTAGATGCTCAGCATGGAGTTCACCATGTCGGGCACCAGCTGAGGCTGAATGATGGTGAGCAGCGGATGAAGGGTACGGTAAGTATCCCACAACGAGAAAGTGGAATAATTGGTCCAGCCATCTGCCTTATAAATTTTGTCGTCGTGACCGCGGAATTCTCCGTTCACGTCGGCATAGAGTGTCGGGGCAATGAACATGTGGTAAAGGCTGGTATAGAAAATCTTCTTGCCGCGCTCGTCGGTACTCTCCACGTCAATGCATGACAACATCTGGTTCCAGCGCTTTTCGGCATCCGTGCGCACCTTCTCGAAGTCCCATCCGGGCTGCTCAGCCTCCAGATTGGCCAGTGCGTTGGCACAGCTCACGGACGACAAGGCCACCTTAAGCTGCACGTTCTTCGGATTATTCTTGAACGTCAACACGCCCTTCACGGCCTTACCCGTCAGCGTGTCCTGACCGGCCGGCGTATCGTCGTCGAATACGGCGACACTCTCGATGGGTTGTTCGGACTTCAACACGAAGAACACTTTGTGCTGCGGGCTCCATCCCTTGGAGAAGCGGTAGCCCTCCACCGTATATTCGTCCACACGCTTCAGTCCGGTCTCGTAGGCACGGTCGCCGTTGCCTTCCTTCAGATTCACGAGCAGACGCGGCGTTCCTTCGGGATAGGTGTAGCGGTGAATGGCAACACGATCGGTAGCCGAAAGCTCGGCACGCACGCCGTTGTCCATCAGCAACGAATAGTAGCCGGGAGCCACTTCCTCGTTCGCGTGCGAATAGTAGGTCGAGCAGGTGCCTTCGATGTTGTCCTGTTCGCCACGGGCCGTACGGACCTCGCCCACGTAGGGCATCAAAAGCACGTCACCCAAGTCGGCACAGCCCGTGCCGCTGAGGTGCGTATGGCTGAAGCCGATCAGCACGCTGTCCGAATAATGATAGCCCGAACACCAGTCCCAGCCTTTATGGATGTTCTGCGGCCCAATCTGCACCATGCCCAGGGGAACACTGGCGCCGACAAAGACATGTCCGTGCTCGCCCGAACCGATGTAGGGGTCTACGTAGCTGAGGTAGTCCTGCCCCGCTACCTTGTTTTCTTTCTGCGAAACGCAGGCGGACGGCAGCATAGCCAGCAGTCCGCATAACACTACACTTGTAGTAAGTGAAAGGATTTTCATATCGTTACGATTGTTTTTCTTTGAGAGTTATATTCATTAAAGGCTGTTCAGCAAATCCAACTTGCCTTCGTCGATCAGTTTGATGATCAGTTCGCCGAACAGCGTATTCTGCCAGGCAAACCATTTGCGCGTGAACTTCTCGGGATTGTCCTTGTGGAAGGATTCGTGCATGAAGCCCGTACCGGCATCGGTCGCCATCAGCATGCGGAGACAGTCCTTGATCTCTTCGTCGTCCTGGCTGGTGAAGGCTTTCATCATGATACTCATAGGCCACACCATGTCGTAGCCGATATGCGGTCCGCCGATGCCTTCGCCTGCCTTGCCTTTGAAGAAGTAGGGATTGTCCTCGCTCCACACGAAGCGGCGGGTGTTCTGATAAACAGGATCATTCACATCGACATCGCCCAGATAAGGCAGGGCCAGGAGGCTGGGTACGTTGGCGTCGTCCATCAGCATGTGGCTGCCGTAGCCGTCCACTTCGAAAGCATAGATGGTGCCGTACTTCGGATGCTCGCACGTGGCATACTTCTTCAGCGCCTGCTCCACTTCGTCGGCCAGGTCGGTGCACTGGCGGGCCAGGTCGGCGTTCTTGTTCACTTCGGTCAGAATCTCGGCAGCCTTCCGCAAGGAGGTCACGGCAAAGAAGTTGGACGGGATGAGGAAAGGCAGTGTCGTAGCGTCGTCAGACGGACGGAAGATGGAAACAATCAGCCCCACGGGATTGGCAGGTGCGCCCCAGCCGTCGTTGATGGTAGTGTCCGTGGCGCGCTCGGTCTTGCGCTGGAAGCGATACGGGCCTTTGTCCTCCTTGCGCTGCTGCTCCTTGAAGGTGCGCAGGACGTTTTCGATAGCCTTCAGCCAGTTTGCGTCGAAGATGCTGGCGTCGCCCGTCACTTTCCAATAGTGGTAAGCCAGACGCAAGGGATAGCACAGGGAATCGATCTCCCACTTGCGCTCGTGCAGCTCGGGTTTCATCGCCGTGCGGTCGGTCTCCCATTCGCTGCCTTTCGGTCCGTCGTTGAAGGCGTTGGCATACGGGTCGAGGTTGATGCACAGGAACTGGCGGCGGATCACTCCCTCGAGCATGGATTTCAGCTTGGGATCTTCGTTGGCGAACTGCACGTAGGGCCAGACTTGTGCGCCCGAGTCGCGCAGCCACATGGCGTGGATGTCGCCCGTATAGACAAAGGTGTCGGGCTTGCCGTCCAGCAGGCGGAAATGCACCGTCGTGTCCAGCGTGTTGGGAAAACAGTTCTCGAACATCCATGCCAGGTAGGGATTTTTCAACAGTGCCTTGATTTCGGCAATCTTCTTCTCGATGATGTCAGACTGGAACAGCCGGTTGGCGGGCGACGGGCGCTGGCTGACGTAGCGTCCCACGTTGTCTTTCGGCGTCGTGAAGGCCACTTCCGAAAGCGGTGCAAAAGCATGGATTGTGGTTTCGGCGGCAACCGTGCCCGAAGTCGCTCCCGACAGGAGCAGGGCGGCTGCCCAAAGTTTCTTGTTTGTCATAGATACCTTATTATATTATTTGATTACGATTTCGTCGGTAAACATCCAGCCCATCACTTCGCGGTTCAGCAGTCCCTGGAAGTGGACGTAGCGGGCCTTGGCGTTGCCTTCCCAGCGATAGTTGCGGAAGGTGAGCCGTTCTTCGGTCACGGGGACGTCGGTGGCGATGCGTTTCATCTCGGTGAAGATCTGTCCGTCTTCGGAGAGGGAGATTACGACTTCTTTCGGAAGCCAGACTTCGGGACCGCGCAGTTGCAGGAAGTCGGCTTCGACCAGCTTGACGTCTGTCACCTTACCCAGGTCGATGGTTACGTCCACGTCCTTGCACAGGAAGCCCTGCCAGCGTTTGTCGCCATACGTCCAACCGCCGCGCACGCCGTCGGTCAGCGTGGAGTCGCCCGAAGCCGGATAGGCCGACGACCAGGGCTGGGCATACGTGACGGGGCAATGCAGGCCGAGGTGCTCCACAGGCTGGAGGGACTCGGGACGCTCGCCCACCTCCTTGCTCAGGTCGAAGGGATGGTAGCCCTGCGACTGCAACCATTGTACTTCCTTCAGCGCGGCCTGGCGGAAGCGCGGCCAGTCCTTATGCTCGGGTGCGGTCCACGCCACTTCGGCCAGGGCCAGCAGACGGGGGTAGATCATGTATTCGGCATGTTCTTCGGTAGGGATGTATTCGGTCCAGACGTTGGCCTGCACGCCCTTGATGAACGTCTTCTGCGCGTCGGTCAGTTCGGCGGGAACGGGGTCGTAAGAATAGACTTTCGCAAGCGTTAGGTAGCCGCCGATGGCTTCGGGCTGCGTGACGGGGGCGTCCTGATAGGCGTCGAGGTAGCAGAATTCGCCGGGCGTCATGATGACGTCGTGTTCGGCCTTCGCCGCCGTGATGCCGCCCTGCTCGCCGCGCCAGGACATTACCGTGGCACTGGGTGCCAGGCCGCCTTCGAGGATTTCGTCCCAGCCGATGAGTTTACGGCCGTGGTCGTTCAGGAATTTCTCGATGCGGTGTATCAGGTAGCTCTGCAACTCCTTCTCGTCCTTCAGCCCTTCTTTGCGGATGCGGGCCTGACACTTCGGACATTTTTCCCAGCTGTTCTTGGCCGCTTCGTCGCCGCCGATGTGGATGTATTCCGAGGGGAAGAGGTCCATCACTTCGAGCAGGACGTTCTCGAGGAAGGTGAAGGTCTCATCGTTGCCGATGCACAGTTCGCCGTTCTTGTAGGGCTTGCCCGAACAGGAGAGTTGCGGGAAGACGGCCAGCACTTCGTCCGAATGGCCGGGCATCTCTATTTCGGGGATGACGGTGATGTGCAGCCGGCGCGCATGTTCGAGCACCTGGCGCACGTCGTCCTGCGTGTAGTATCCGCCCTCGGCGCCCTCGGCGTCCTTGAGGCAATATCTGCGGTCGCCCTTCCACCAGGCTTTCCAGTTGGGATAAGGGCGATAGGCGGTCTGCTCCGTCAACTGGGGATAGCGCTTGATTTCCAGACGCCAGCCCGCGCCGTCGGTCAGGTGCCAGTGGAAGCGGTTCAGCTTGTAGCGCGCCATGGCGTCGAGCTGCTTCATCACGAACTCTTTCGAGCGGAAGTGGCGCGACACGTCCAGATGAAGACCACGGTAATCAAAACGGGGATAATCGTTCACTTTGACACGAGGTAGAATAAAAGTTCCATCCGAACCCTCGGTTTCGACCATCTGAAGCAGTGACTGAAAGGCATAGAACAAGCCTACCGGAGTAGTCGCTTCGGCCCGCACACCGCCGGCTTCTACCGTCAACATATAACCCTCGGCAGAAGTAATACCGGGCAAAGACTCCACCTTCTCAAAATGAAAAGCAGCATTGATATCATCGGACGCAGTCAGACGGAAAGGTGAGGATTGAAGCACAGCTACCAAATCATCCTTCTCACTTCCCGAAAGGTTGGTATAGAATGTTCCTCCTGCTGTAAAAGAATAGGTACCTGCCTGAACTTCCAGAGTTTGTGGTTGGGGAATCAGAGCAACAGCTTTTTTTTCCGACGGGCCACAGCCCATCACCAAAATGCACGACAAAAATAAAGTCAGATGTATTTTCATGGTTATATATTAAATAAATATGCGCTTCACTCTTTAGCGGCCTAAATTACTAAAAAAAAATGAAATTCACCATCAGAGCTATGTAAAATCAAACCAGTTTTTATCACACAAAGAGAGAGTATGTCAAACTGAAAAAGAGACAACAAGCTGATTTCCACGCTGACACACTCTCTATCAAACAAGCATTCCGCTAAATAAATATTACTTAAGGAAAATGACTTCAAACAATTCTACACATCCTTCAATCTCTATCCGGGCACATTCTTCCGTCCTCTCGATACGGACATAAGAGCCACTTAAAACCGTATCGGAAAGAACTCTTCCATCAGCATCCAGCTGCCGAAGCTTCGCATAGGAAGCACTTTTAACAGGACGCATCAACAGCGTGTAAGCAGTAGTTCCTTCCGGCAGCGTAAATGCCAGCAGCCCTTCATTAACAAACGAAGTGGCAGGCAATTCGTCGAACGCAAGCAATGCCTCCGGTTTTCGTTCGGATTCTACCGTAAAGCTCAACTTTTCTTCACGTACCGGATTCACCTCAAACGAACGGATAGCCGCCCAATTGGTTTTAGACGTATGAAGCTTCTTCAAACGTATATAACGGGCCTCTACAGGAGTACCGGTCCAGCGAACGACGTATTGTTTTTCCAGCGTATCGGACAGGGTTGTCCAAGCCTTTCCGTCCACCGAATATTCCAGCAGGGCACGGTCAAAATAATCCACATCATCTTTCGAATTTCTTCCCTGTAGGATAAACACTTCCCGTACAGGCTTCACCTGTCTCAAATCTACTCCCACCCAACTATAATCGTTTTGCGAAGTACCCGAAGTATAATAGGTCGTCGTATCGTTGTCGAACATCAATTTGCTCTGTGTCGTAGCCAGCGTAGGAAATGAACCGATAGCCCGGCAGGTAGCCGGTTTCTTTCCGGCTTCGCGGATGTAGAATGCTCCCAGCAAGTCGTCCATTGCATGCTCATAGAAGGGCTGAAGCTTCATTGTACCCATTTTATGCTCATTATATGCCTTCAAATCTTCGGGTGCCATCAGGTTGTTAATATAGGCAGACCAAAAGTCCACCGAATTACCAGTCCTATAGAGGTTCATCAACTGCAACGCTTTCTTTCCACGTGTACCCAATTTTCCGAATTCCACCAGCCAAGGTCGAAGTTCGTCCATCAGCAACTGATTTTTACATTCAGCCTCCATCACTGCCGGCGTTTTCTCCACTTTCTCAAACTCCTGCAGTAAAGCATCGTAGTCAGCCTGTGTATAAGTATCTCCCATACGGAATGTCTTCGTTTCCCACGATTCAGCACGACGGTAACCGGTTTCAGTGTCACACGAATGGATGGCAAACGTACGATAAGCATCTTTCACTTCAGGAGCCAATTCGGCCAAACCGCGTTCCCAGCTATCGATAGCATTGTAACCGGCAATGTTCCAACCATAATCAGCCACACTGTACAAAGCAAGCTTGGAGGCTTCTCCATGCTCCATCGGATTGCTGATAAGTCCACACACCTCTTTATCGGTCAGCGTAGTGTCCAATCCGTAAGTAGGTCCCTGCATGATGATATGGCGGGCATAATCAGTCACCGGGAAATTCCACCAGTAAAGTGCCGGACGCTGGATGCGGGAATTTACCCAGTCCATTGTTTCACGAGTCAGGTCGCTGCACACCACATCGCCCGTCCAGAATACATTAATGGAAGGATCAAGTGTTTTGCCATAAATAGCCAGACTTCCCTTCGGAGTAGGATTCGCCCACAGCTTCGAATAATCAGTAGGACAAACAATGAGCGGAGCCACCCCTTCTTTCACCTTCACAAAGTCTTCATGCAACCGATTCAATAAGGATGTCTGTTTGTTCGGGTTTGTCCCTTCGCCAGAAATGTCATCGAAAAAGATAGCAAAAGAACGGACACCCAAATCGTACATCCAATTGAACTTATTTACGAGATTCCGGTAATCTTCTTCGTTCCATTTGATATCCTGTCCCGGATGAATGGCCCATACAAAGTCCACCCGGTTACGGTTACAGGCCTCCACCAGTTCACGGATGTTGCCCGCGTCTTTCTCCGGATAAGGCTGGCGCCAGTTCGGGCAACTGTGATACGGGTCATCTTTCGGACCATACAGATAATAATTCATCTTGAACTTTCCATAAAAATCGATAAGCGACAAACGAACTTCATGCGACCATGGTGTACCATAAAATCCTTCTACCGCACCACGATAAGGCAGGTCGGGATAATCGTTCACCGTGAGGCAGGGCAATTTTCCATCAGCCGAGACCGGGCTTTCCATAACAGCCCGCAAGGTCTGCAGGCCATAAAAGGCTCCCTTTTCGTCATAAGCCGTAATACAAACACCTTTACTATCAATCACCAACTCGTAGGCACCCGATACCGGTTTCACTCCCTTTTTTTTCGCCTGCACGATACCGAAATCAATCCGCAAATCAGCCCCTTTCTTACCAATGGTGAGAAAATCCATTTCGCCGGCCATCCCGCTCTGTTTCCCTTTCAACCGGAATCCCCGACTAATGTCAAGCATCTTTTCTTCAATCCATTGCAAAGAATGAGGAGTCGGATTGATAATTAGGCCATGATGGTCCAAGGCCTGACCCAGTACCAGATTGACTTCCTGCGACTCCGACCGTTGTGAGCCAAGGTCGAAATCATTTTCTTGTGCTTCCAGTCCTCCGCATATCAGCATCGAAGCTAGCAGTACGGGCAAAGTTCTTTTGATTTTTTTCATACGCATCCAATAAGACTTATATGGGTTAAACATTAAAATCTATTTTGAACCATCGGGATAGGACAACATCTCATGAGTTGTTTTCAGCGAAGGCCGTTGGGCATTTCTAGCCTTCAGATAATCGGTCAGTTCACTCGAAAGTTCACGAACCTTGTCCGGCATATCGCCAGCCAGATTGTTCTGTTCCGAGATATCATTCTTCACGTTGTAAAGCTCCGTAAGTCCATTTTCCCAATGATAGATGAGATGATAGTCTCCTTTCAGAATGGACGAATAAGCCCCGTAACCTTCGGCAATTTCCTGTGTCTCGCCCCACAAATTGGGGAAATGCCACACCAATGTTTTGTCCGCTTCCACTTTTTTAGGATTTCTCAACAATCCGACAAAGCTCTTCCCATCCACGGTCTGTACAGTCTCGTAATGTTGTATCCCCGCCATTTCGAGAATGGTCGGAAAAAAATCTTCAATAATCACCTTCTGTTCACAACTGCTTCCCGCTTTTGTCACACCCGGCCAATAAACCATCATCGGTTCACGTACACCTCCCATCAGGGCCGATCCCTTTCCTGCTCGGGCCGGATAGTTCGGATCACGATTGGGGACTCCTTCCCGACAATATCCCAATGCCTGCCCCCCATTGTCCGACATAAAAAGAATAATAGTATTCTGCGCCAATCCCGGTACACTTTCCAGATAGTCCATGATATCCCCCAGGCTCTTGTCCATGCCTTCGACCAGTGCCGCATACTTGGCTTCTTTTTCGCCAAGTACAGCCTTCAGCTGTTCATCATATTTTCCCCGATAATTATCGCTGAAGCGCTTGTCATCTTCGATGGGAGTATGTACGGCATAGTGCGACATATACAGATAGAAAGGTTGTCGAGCATCCACCGCTTTCTTCATTTCGGCTATAGCTTCCTGCGTCAGGGCTTCTGTCAGAAAAATATCCTTGCCATGATATTTTTCCAGACCCGACACCGCAAATCGGGAGCCTTCACCAAAATTACGAGTGCCAAGGTAGCTGCCCGGAGCCCCATTGGCACCTCCAGCTATGTTGACATCAAAGCCCATGTTTTTCGGATTTTCTCCCGGAGTCGTTCGAGCCCCGAAATGAGCCTTACCACAATGAATAGTATAGTAACCGTTGTCCTTCAAAATCTGCGGCAGTGGAGTGATAGCCACAATGTTGTTGATTTTCCCTTCCATCTCAGCCGGTTGTATGCCATTATAATTCCACTCCGGTAGCTCCAACACTTCACTGGTCTGGTCGGTTTTCTGATCCAGTTCCAATGTCCAATTGGTAACTCGATGGCGTGCCGCATTCATTCCCGACATCAGGCTGCACCGGGTTGGCGAAGAAATTGCACAGGCATATGCTTGCGTAAACCGGACTCCCATCTGTGCCATCCGCTCCATATTTGGCGTATGATAGCGTTTGTTCAGCGATGAGACCTCGTCACCATTAAAAGGCACAGAAGTATCCTGCCATCCCATGTCATCTACCAAAAACATAATAATATTAGGACGTTCTGCCTGTTGGGTACACCCCGAAAGTATTCCCATCAGTCCGCATGCGCACAAAGGTGTAAAATATCTTTCCATAAAAAATAACCGTTCTTTAAACTTCTCAATTTTTATTTATTCCATTAATCTTCACCACGTTGATCTGGATTCTTTTGTTTATAGAAATTCAGCCTTTCCGTCCAAGTCTTATCTTCCAGAGGAAAAACTTTATGCGTATTGGCCCATTCTATCCACTTCGTTTCCAGTTCCTCTACTTTATCAGGATATTTGCCGGCCAAATCATTCGTTTCAAACGGATCATCAGCCAGATTGATCAACTCCCACTGTACATCCCGATTGGCCCTTACCAATTTCCAGTCTCCGTCAATAATGGCACAGGAACTTTGGTGTTCGAAGTAGAGCGTCCGTGTCTCAATCGTTTTTCCTTCCAATGCGGTCAACAGGCTGTGCCCCGGCAGGTCAGCATGCAGGTAACCATCAGGATAGACAGCATGCCCTAATGCCATGCACGTAGGCAGGATGTCGATGATATGAGCCGGTTGACGGCAAATCTGCCCCTTCATCCGGTTCTTACGCTTGTCGCCGTATGTCAAGATAAACGGAGTACTGGTCCCTCCTTGGAACACCCATTTTTTATAACTCCGGTAAGGAGTGTTCGACAAGTCGGACATCAGCTGTCCCAGATAGCCTCCTTCATCGGTGGCACCATTGTCACTGAGAAACATGAATACCGTATTCTCATAAATTCCCTTCCGCTTGATGGCTTCTATCAACTTACCGATGCCTTCGTCCATGATTTCTATCATGGCAGCATAAGTCGCCATATCGCGAGTCCATTGCTTTTGCTGTTCGGGAGTCAGGTCTTCCCAAGCCGGCCGTTTGCCTCCAAACTCTTTATTAAAGACAGGCAATTCCATATTGTCGGGGATAAGTCCCAGCTCCTTCTGTTTCTCAAAACGACGGCGGCGCAATACATCATAACCCACTTTGTAACGGTCCAAACATTTCTCTACGGTTTCCGCCGGTGCTTGCAAAGGCAGATGCGGAGCATAGTGAGCCAAATAAAGGAACATAGGCTGACTGGTGTCGTGCCGTTCAACAAAACACACAGCCGAATCGGTAATGGCCCGAGTGTAATAATAATCATCGGGCACTTCCCGAATCCGCTCAAGATCATTGTAGAGTGGCGAGGGCTTGTAGTAGCTTCCACCACCGTGCAGACAGCCATAATAACGGTCGAACCCACGTTGTACAGGATAACTGCCATTAGGTGAATCGTAGGCACCGGTAGTAGTCACATGCCATTTCCCACTCATATAGGTACGGTAACCTCCAGCCTTCATCACCTCAGCAATGGTAGGATAAGCCTTGTCAATCTGTCCCCGGTACCCAGGCCGGTGCTCATCTACCTCAGCCATCCACCCCATTCCCACCTCATGCTGGTAACGACCAGTGAGCAGTGCAGCCCGACTAGGACAACTACGTCCTGTATTCTTGAATTGACTGAAACGAACACCTTCTGAAGCTAATTTATCAATATTGGAAGTATGAATTTCGCCACCGTAACATCCTATATCCGAAAATCCCATATCATCACACAATATGAGCACTATATTAGGAGTGGTAGTATGTTGAGCCACTACCGGAACGATACCGCACGAAAAAAAAGCTGAAAATAAAAGTTTATTCATCATTTCTAAATTAAATTGCCAAATGTAATAAAAACAGTCCATTTCACCCTCACAAAAAGGCTTGCAAACTTCAAACATTTCTTTCAGATTGAAACCTAAAAAGGATTGTTTGCAAAGTTCTTCAAGATTCTTTCCGAACCATAGCAAACAATCCTTACCTTTTTACCTATACCTATTGTAAACTGAATACCCTAAAGAAGTCCCGATAGCACAAGCCCAAATAATCCATCGGGACCTTCGGGATACTATATTAATTTAATCTGTTTTCAGTTTTGAGCAGGTACATTAATCGGGGTAGCATCCACTTCTTTAGACCAACCCGGATTCTGATAGATGACAGAAGTACTCATGTCTTCCAGATTGCTGGCCGTCTGTCTGAAGTTCTTCGCACCAATCGGTGACAGATAATGAGCTTCACACCATTTGTAACCACGGTTATATAAATAGTGATTGGAGTTAGCTCTATAAGGACAGAGATATTTGCCAGAGTTAGTCTTACCAGAGATGTTAGGACCGTCCACTTCACCTTCACCTTTAAGGGCTCCTTCTGCAAAATCAGCCAATTCTTCCGATTCCCATAAATTCATACCCGATACACGATAGGCTTCACCTGGGAAGTTTTCGTAATTTAGTTGGTCAAGAGCTCTCCAACGTTTGAGGTCAGCCATACGCATACCTTCCTCGATCAATTCACAACGACGTTCACGACGGATATTATACATTAACTTCGAAACCTGCTTTCCGGCAGAATAAACAGCCCAGTCTGTTTCAAAAGTCTGAGGAGCGTCATTATACTTGACAGCATCCTGAATACTTCCAGGGAACACCGTAGCGTTAACCGTAATCATATAATCTTCAGGCAACCCAGCACGTTTCCTCAATTGCTTCCAATAATTTTCAGCCGTAGCATCAATACTGTTACCACCATTTTCTATGCAGGAAGCCTCCAGGTAGTTCAGATATGCTTCCGTAGCACGAAATACGGGACAAGCTTCTGTTCCATAATTACCTTCACGATAATAAACATTTCCTAATCCTTTACGCAGCATATAACCAGTATTGGCTTTACGCGTACCGTCCAGCAGATTTATAGGAGTAGTCAGATAAACAGGATCGCCGCTTGTTTCATGATATCCCACCATCTCACCGGGAGTCATCATAAACAACTGCAAACGACTGTCACGGTTCTTACGGACATTCTTGATAGAAGTATCCGTATATTCCGGATGAGCATAAATAGGTTTACCGTCTCTGAAAAGGAAAGTTTCCACATAATTACGGTTGAAACCAGTATTTCCACCGTTATACAGATAAAAGACTGCAGAATGGCCAATAGAATGCTCATCATAATTATAAGCCCTCCACAACAAAATTTCAGGATAAGATTCCAAACTTTGGTCACAGAACTGTGCATAGTAAGGATTGCTCATTTTGTACCGGGCATCAGCAGCTGTGTTATCCCACAAATCAACATTTGCAGCCGTATTCTCGGCCAAAGGAATAGCATCAGCCACTTGTTTGGCGGCTTCCTTACATTCGGTCAAGAAGAAACTGATTTCTGTATCAATATTGAAATCACCCAAATCAGCTTTATTACCGGGCCAGCCAGGACCACCGGGAACAAACGCAGTTTCTTTATGATAAGTCAGCCATGAAGCCTCGAACAAAGCTACGCGCGACTTAAATAACAATGCCGCATTCTTGGTAATACGATTCTTGCCACCATCAGGATCGTTCTTCAACAAATTGATGGCACGGTCCAAATCTTCCAGAATAAAACGAGCCACTTTATGACGAGGCTGACGTTTACTGGCAGCTATCAGTACCTCATTGTCGTTGGCCAGTTCTTCGGTAATAATGGGAAAATCACCCAACGCCTGTAGTTTACCGAAGTAATTATAAGCACGGAGAAAATAAACTTCACCCAAATAATGTCCGGCACTAGAACCTGAAGTTTCACCGTTGTCATAACGAGGTTGTACAATATTCAGGAAATAATTACATTGACGAATAGTTGTGAATTCCCAATTACCGTCTGCATCCGGAGTTCTCCATTGTCCCGGTGTCCAAATAGTACTGTATCCAGTACCTACCAAATTATCTGTATTATTATCATTATCCCAAATTCCAATAATATCCCAACCACTATGAGTCGAAAAAGGATATAAAGCTATGGCGTAGGATGCCAAATCTGCTTCTGTATAAAGAAAGTTATCGGGTGTAATCTGGTCAAGCGGCTCTCTGTCCAAAAAATCATAGCAGGACGACAAGGCAACCGTACCGCACAAAAGCCCTATGTATAATTTATTCAGTTTCATATCATTCCATTTTAAAAGTTAACATTCAGACCGAAAGAAATATTTCTTGACAACGGATAGTTTTTACCGCTGTTGTTCAAGCTTTCAGGATCAAATCCATCGGGCAATCCAGTAATGGTAAAGAGGTTTTCACCCGATACAAACAATCGACAACGGGAAATACCTACCTTGGCAGTCCATGCCTCCGGCAACGTGTAACCCAACTGCAGGTTCTTCACACGCATGTAAGATGCGTTGGACAAATAGCGGGTTTGTATGTGCGTATTCTTGCCGGAATCTTCCAACGGACGCGGGAAGAAAGCATCGCGATTTTCGGGGAAATAACCATCTTCATTTGCGACTTCATTACCGGTAGTAAAGAAGTCCAAGTGAGGTACAAAGCAACTGGAGTTCCATGTTCCACCGGATGCACCAAAATACATGTTACCGCCAATCCAGTAGTCACGTTTGGCCGTGCCCTGCAGGAAGATACGCAAATCGAAACCTTTCCATTCAGCATTTAAATCCAAACCAAAGTTAAAGCGAGGAGTAGAGTTACCTATTATCGTTAAGTCGCCCGGATCACCTTCCGTTGCCCCCTCGGAAATCTTACCGTCACCGTTGCGATCTACATACATTACATCACCGGCACTCCAATTATTTCCCCAAGTCACACCACCGTTCGGCAGTTTAGCCAGATAGGCATCCATTTCTTCCTGAGTCTTGGCAATGCCCAATGTTTCCAATCCCCAGATTGAATTCATGTACTCGCCCACACGCCATGAAGCACTCAACGAACCATCCACGTTGGGATAATCCAAAATCTTCTGACGGGCATCTGACAAGATAAAACGGGCACCATAACTGAAATCACTGATACGGTCTCTCCAAGATATTTCCAAATCAAAACCTCTGGAAACCATTTCTGCATTGTTCATTTTAGGCGGAGTAGTACCCAACGTAGCAGGACGTTCAGGCGCAGGTCCTACCATATCCTTTGTCGTACGGTTGAACCAGTCAAAGCCTACTGTCAAACGGTTTCTGAACATAGCCAATTCGAAACCAATGTTCCAAGACTGCATGGTTTCCCATCCTAACAAGGATGTCCCCAAGCCAGGATAAGAAGAAATATTAGGCTTTTCATTATTAATTAACCAAGCACTACCTTTGGCAGTAAAAGGCATGCGCAAAATATACGGGTATAAATCTTTGGTATTCTGATTACCCAATTGTCCCCAAGATCCCTTTAACTTAAATGTATTTACATAGTCGAGCAACGGTTCCCAGAAAGCTTCCTGCGCCAAATTCCATCCGGCCGAGAACGAGGGGAACCAGTTCCAACGTTGGTTACGGTCAAAACGGGAAGTACCGTCATAACGTATATTCGCCTCAAACAGATAACGGCCCTTATAATCGTAGTTCAAGCGACCGAAGAAACCGGCAGTTGCCCAATGGTTCAAAGCAGCATCCACATATTCTTTACCTGTAGCAGTAGCAATGTTGGGGACATTTTCCGTAATCAAGTCATCTTTTCGTCCCCAGTGGTAACGATATTTGTTCAACTCCGCTTGAAAACCAGCCATTACCTTGAAATTATGAACATCTTTCAATGTAAAAGAATAATTCGAATAAATATTGGTATTAAAATAGTTATTGCGAGAACTGTTTTCACCTACATAATTGGTCGGACGATTAGTGTGCCATGAGGTAGAACCGTCCACATGAGTTCTTGGTAATTTAAACCATTCTGTATGTTGGAATTCATCCGTTATGTTATAGTTCAATTCACCGTATATATTCCAATTTTCCAACGGTGTAGCCACCAATTGTAATTGTTGGTACACATAATCGGTCTGCCTGTCCTTGTTTCCACCATAAGCCAACGGCACCGTAAGTGTATTGGAGGCCATAGAACCATCCGGATTGTATTCCGGTTCCATCGGCCAACGCTTCGCCATATTATAATAAAGTGTTCCATTAGATTCATCATCCAAAACTGATGGGGTTGTAAAGTCCTTACGAATATACTTCACATTGTACGTAGCCTTCAACCAAGGGAACAATTCAGCTGTAATCTTGGATGTCACAGTATAACGTTTCATCTTATCCGGATTAATAGCAATGATACCTTCCTGCGACAGGTAATTGGCCGACAAATAATACTGAATCTTTTCCGAACCTCCACTGGCACTGATATTGTGTTCCTGCTGGAAAGAAGTGTCTCCATACAACACGTCGTACCAGTCGGTATTGGTATTTCCAATCCACCACCAGTTATTAGGATTCTGTGGATCGGGATCAGCCGTCGCTACCGTCGGATCACCGGCGATATATCGTTGGAATTTATCCAATTGTTCGTCACTAAATTGAGGATCTACACCATCATTGGCACGCATTAAGTTGAAATAACGAGCATACGTATAAGAATCGGCTACATCGGGCATGTTGATGGAACGCGTAAAGCGGAAGTTGTTGTTATAGCTTACAGATGTCTTGCCAGCCTTACCTTTCTTGGTAGTCACCAATACCACACCGAATGCAGCTCTTGAACCGTAAATAGAAGAAGCGGAGGCATCCTTCAGTACAGAAATGTTCTCGATATCGGCAGGGTTAATAGCATTGAGATTACCCTCGGCACCATCAATCAAAACCAACGGACTGGCATTCGAACCGTCACCGATGGTACCTGTACCATGGATATTGAAATCCAAATTACTGTCCAGACGACCACCGTTGCTGTACGAGAAGTTCATACCGGCTACCATACCTTGCATGGCCTGGGCAACGGTTGTTACCGGACGTGCCGTCAGCTCCTCGGAGTTCATAGTCGAAACAGATCCTGTCAGGTTCACTTTCTTTTGTGTACCGAAACCAACGACAACCACTTCGTCGAGTAACTGTGTATCGTCCTTAAGGGTAATGTTTAAAGGTGTACCATTCCACACCACTTCCTGCATCTGATAGCCTACAAAAGAAATCTGAATTGTAGAACCTCTTTCTACATTGGGCAATGAAAAATTACCGTCAATGTCGGTTATGACACCATTACTTGTTCCTTTCACTACAACCGACGCACCGATAATGGGTTCACCGTTTGTATCTTTTACCAGACCTTTACAGGGTTGTCCCTGTAAAACGACATTTGCAGCCGATACCTTGTCTGCAGGTACCGCATTAGCTATTCCTGTAGATACCATCCCCAGACATAGCAACAAACTGACTTTTCTAAAAATTCTAATCATATTGTTATTAAATTTAAGATTTTCCCCCTCGGTATAGGGGAACAGTTATGTATCTGATCTATTCAAAATCGCTCTGTTGTTTTTCCACTTCTCTCAATTTCAGCCGGTTCAATTCCTGCTGTAACATTTGAACCCGTTTTTCACAATCAGTGAGTACCGTTTGCTTTGACTGCATATCGGAGACAGTCTGCTTCCTCATCTCTTCTATCTCCTCACCGGCAGCCACCAATGGATGAGCAGCTGCACGAGTTTCAATATTCAGTTCTGCCGAAAGTGGCATATGTTTACCTTCCATCGTAACAAAAGCCCTTACCTTCACTCTACCGGGAGTCGTTGTAGCACGTAGCAAAATGGGAGCGGTTCCCCACTGTACAGGACGCGGATTCGTATAGGTTTCAACATTGCCCACCAGTTGAGCTGGTCCTTCCACTTCAAAACGAATGTAGTAATTGTTCAGACGCTTGATGATCCCATTACCATCGGCCACAGCAGCTACAACCGTCACGAGGTCCGATCCGTCGGCAGTCGTCTCCATTTGCTCGTTATCAACCCACAACAGAAGTTTGGACGGACGACGCGAAGGTGTCACTTTATGTGTAGCCACTACCCGACCATTAATCAAGCCTTCGGCCAGCAAATAGGATTCATTTTGTTTCCCCTTACGAGACAGTTGTTTGTCATACATCACGTCCCACACGTTGGGAAAAGTAATGACTGGAGAAGGCATTCCTTCGGCAGAAGGCTGCTTTTTGTAGGTAAACTGCTTACCATCTTTGCAATACGTGAGACGTACTTCATCGCAATTGCTGTACACCGTGACGTCTTTAGGAGAAAAAGGTGTCATTGCATGGGCAATATAGACCATCGGGCCGGTTTCCGCAATCAGCTGTTCGTTCACTTCAGCCGGACGCTGCGAGCAAAACATATAATATGACAATTTAGGCTGACGGAACGCATCCATAATACCTCCATAGAAAGGATCGGGATGATAGCCACGCTGGTGGTCAAACGAATGCCACAGACAACCGCCCATGTGCTGGCGCGGATTGCGATAAAGCAAATCGTAATTGGTATGTTGATAATCAGTCCTGGCATACCCCTGTGCCTGTACCAACATGGGCACTTCCCCCCATGCACGGTTCACACGGCTGGGAGAATTATGCGAATTCCAGTCGTCCACATTGTCGCCCCATTCACGGGTAAAATAAGCGACATTGGGATCCAAAGCTTCCGTATTGAAAGCCCCTCCTCCACCGTTCAATGGATGACTGAAAAGTATCGGAAAATATTCATGCCCCCGTGCTGTCGCATCGCAACCGGCATAACAATACGGATAAGGATACTCCTCCTTCAGAATATCAAGTACATTCCTGGCAAAATCTTCAGGATACCAGGTTTCATTGAGAATTGGTTCCCACATCCACACGGAGGGATGATTGCGGTCACGTCTCACCATGTTACGGATGTCATTATAAACCCTCTCCGCAAAAACAGGTTCGTCGTTCCAGAACTGCCATCCGGGTGTATTGACAATGACAAACAATCCCAGTTCGTCGCAGGCATCCATAAAGGCAGGATCCTGCGGATAATGGGCATTACGAATCACCCGCAAGCCGGCATCGCGCAGCTTCTTGGCATCACGCCAATGAAGACTGTTGGACAGAGCATTACCTACTACAGCAAAATCCTGATGACGGTTAGCACCGATCAACGGATAAGGATAGGGCTTCCCGTTAAGCCAAAAACCATCCTTTCCTTTGAACTCTACACTGCGGATACCCACACGGCGGCGATAACCATCGACCACCTTACCTTGGCGATCCAGTACCTTGACATGCAGCTGATACAAGTAGGGGGAATCGGGTTCCCACAAATGAGGTTGGGAAACCTTCATGGAAGCAGAAGCCTTACGTGCCTTTCCACGGCCCACCGACACTGATTTTTCAGCCGTCTGTACCAGTTTGTTTTCCTTATTATACAGTTCGAACACAGCTTTACCTGTAAAGGATTGGGTTGACAAATTGCGTACATGAAGATCCAGCCGTACTTCGGCTTCCTGTTCGCTAACCGTACCAAAAGATACGAACAAGCCACCGCTTGCTGTTTCGTTCTCATAATTGGGATCGGTAATGAACACATTGTTATGAACCACCAGCCAGCAATCCCGATAAATTCCGCCAAAATAAGCAAAATCCAACATATCCTGTAGCTTCCCAGGAGGATAAATAGGGTCGTCACTATTATCGGCCCATACAGCAATTACATTGTCTTCGCCTGATTTCAGATGAGAAGTAATATCGGCTATCACAGGCAAATATCCTCCAAAATGCTCCTTAACCAATGTGCCGTTGACCCACACTTTCGATTTTCCCATAATAGCTTCGAAATGCAGGAACAAATGTTTTCCAATCCAATTTTCTTCCGGTATGAAATGCTTACGGTACCATACACCACCTTGATAATTGACACATCCGCTGGCTTCAGTAGGCAAATACTCTATCCCATTAGGTAACGATACCAGAGTCCACTGAGTATCATCAAAATTCTTCTGCTCAGCTCCTTCGACATTTCCTTTAAAGAAGCGCCAAGCGGGATTCATACTATAAACGACCCTTCCCGTGTGGGGAAGTTCAAAAAATCCAGCAGTAGAAAATTGAGGCTGATAAGATGCAAACAAGGATTCCACCGCAAACAAAAGCGCAAGGCTAATAATCCATTTAGTGACTTCTTTTTTCATATAAAGCATTATCATTTTGGTTAACTCCGGCTTTTATTCAAAAAAACAATCATATTTTCTTGACACTACAAAAATAAGACATCTGTCATCACCTAAAATCCATTCACAACTATTAAACGTTCAATTTTGACTAATAACTAAAACTAGAAGTAATATGAATTATTTTTAGAAGCATTTTATTTTTCTATCTTTTGATTTAATCAATTACTAATATTCCAAATAAAATTCTTACATTTGCTTAACCTTATTTAGAATAGCAAAAATGAGAAAACACATACTGCAGATTTTTGCAACCATATTATCCTTAGTTATTCCGACAACAATGTCGGCAAAACAGGATTACAATTTTATCCAAATCAACTTCGACCAAGGCATACCTTCACGTGTCACTTGTGTATACGAAGGAAGTAATAGCCTTATTTGGATGAGTACTAATAAAAGCTTATTACGATACGACGGAAAAAGATTAAAATCGTATCATTTTGATTTAGGGAACGGCAAATCAATACCCAATATTGAGGTCCTTCAAATTTTGGAAGATGAAAAACAACAATTATGGATACTGACCTATCAAGGAGTATTCCTATATTCTACCAAACAGGATAAATTCACTCTATACACATGGAAGAACCAGCTGCTACAGGCCACTTCTGCCTGTAAAATTGACAATGGAATAATTTTTGGTGGAAAAGATACTCTTTACGAATATTCATACGAACAGAAGGAAATCACAAAAGTTAAGAAACTGAAAACGAAAGATTTTCAAATTCTTCAGCTGAAACTTTGGGATTCTCACACCCTAGTATGTTCAAACCGTGATAAACTTGTGCTATTCTATGACTTGGAAAAACAAAAAGAATTTTCTCTTCCTATCTACAAATCCAATAAGTTATCGGATATATGCTTTGATTCAAACGGAAATCTATGGGCGAGCGAATACAATGATGGTATCCGGAAAATTTCCAAGGACGGACATACTTTGGCCCATTATACTACTCAAAATTCTGACCTAAGCAGTAATCTGGTGCTTTGTATGACTACCATTGACGGTAAAATATGGGCTGGTACCGATGGAGGAGGAATCAACATCATCGATCCTGTCACCAATGAAATACAAATACTGAAACACGAATCGGGCAATTCACATTCCCTACCTGTCAATACAATACTCTGCATTCACGGTAGTCTCAAAAAAAATGGGATATGGGCCAGTACAGCCCGAAGAGGCCTGATCAACATACGAAGCAGTCATATGCTTACTTTCCAAAACGTGCCTTTGGAATGTAACCAAGGATTAAGCGAAAAGACTGTACTATCCCTTTGTGAAGAACCTAAAAAAGATATAGTATGGATAGGTACAGACGGAGGAGGTATGAACTTACTTGATGCAAAAAGCCAAACCTTCCGACACTTTCCCAATACCTGGGGTGATAAAGTCGTGTCCATCTGCAATTACTCGCCCGATGAACTACTCATTTCAACCTTTGCAAAAGGTTTTTTCCTATTCAACAAAAAAACTGGGGAAAAAAGTCACTGTCTGGTACACTCCCCTGCCATGGATCGCTTTATCCGATACAGCGGAATACCGGCTAACCTATACAATGAAACAGATAACACCATTTTGGCACTTGCCCAACCATTAGGCAGATATTACATTCATGAAAAGCGTTTTGAAGAAATTACTCAAATGCCTGACCATGGCATCACCGGCATGGTCTGCCCTATCGGAAAAGATGAACGATATACTTATTTCTATGATACACAAAGCATCTATAAGCTTGAAAAAGGAGGGCAAAAATTACTTTCTCTCTACCACAGTAACATTTCTAATTTCATCAATGCTGTCTATAGAGACGAACAAGGAGTATTTTGGATTGCCAGCAACCAAGGGTTGTACACATTCGACCAAAAAAAACTAAATTTCATAAATACTTCCCTTTTCCACTCAGCCTCTTCCGTCGTATGCGATCGTAAAGGGCACGTATGGATTGGTAGCGGACAAGATTTGTATTCTTACGCCCCACAGGAAAACAGATTCACCCTCTACGGTGAAGCCGACGGAGCCCTAAAAAATGAATATCTATCCAAACCGGTCCTGCTGACACAGGATGGGAAAACCTACATGGGAGGTGTCAACGGTTTGCTTTACATTGACTCACATGCAGAAAAAAATCTGCCGACAAGAAATAATAACCTGCCGGTTATCGTTACAGAACTGCAGGTGGGAGAGATGAACAGTATGGCTAAACTGAATGATGGAAAAATCGTGTTGCCATGGGGTAGCCGAAATATCCAGATGAGTTTCATGGTGGCCGGCGATGATATTTTGCGCCCCCGCCTGTTCCGTTACAGTCTGGAAGAAAACAGTCCAAACATCACCACCAATCATGATGCAAAACTGACCATACCGTCGCTGGCAGCAGGTTCCTACCCTATCTACGTAAGTTATACACAAAATGACGGAAGCTGGTCAAACCGTCAACGGGTACTAACGCTCATCATCCTACCTCCCTGGTACAAGTCTTGGTGGTTCAATACTCTCTTGATCATCATGCTGGGCCTGTTCTTTTACTTTCTCATCACATTCCTCTTGAAACGGAAAGAAGAGCGCCTCAAATGGGTGCTCTCTGAGCACGAATATAAGGTAAACGAAGAGAAAATACGCTTCCTGATCAACGTCAGTCATGAGTTACGTACGCCACTTACCCTGATATACGCACCTCTAAAAAGAATTATCAGTTCCATCCGGCCCGATGATCCCAATTACAAACAGCTGACTACAGCTTTCAGACAATCGCAACGAATGAAAGACCTGATCAACATGGTGCTGGATGTACGTAAAATAGAAGTGGGCAAAGGTAAACTGAACCTGCAAGAACATCAGCTGAACGATTGGATTAAAGAAGTAGGAAGTGACTTTGCCGACGAGAGCGAAGGACTGATTGAATATGACTTCGATCCACAGATTGAAAAAGTTCCTTTCGATAAAGAAAAATGTTGGACTATTCTTTCTAATCTATTAATCAATGCCTTTAAACATACCCCTCAAGGGAAAAAGATTACAGTACGTACCCAATTGACTACTGACAGGCAACACGTCCGGATTTCCATTTCCGACCAAGGTGCGGGACTGAAAAACATCGATCCCAACAAACTGTTCACCCGTTTCTACCAAGGTAATAATGAACAGAGTGGAAGCGGTATCGGACTGTCGTACGCCAAAATTCTGGTCGAGCTGCACAATGGACAAATAGGAGCCTGCGACAATCCTGATGAAGGAGCTACTTTCTACTTCGAACTCCCTCTGAAACAAAAACAAAATGAAAATGCGCCAGAGAAACAGCCTTCGTATCTAAACGAACTACTCTCTTCCCTGTCAGAAAACGACATCGACATACCCAATCGAACTGATTTTACACATATTAATCCCAAAGAATATACAATTCTCGTTGCTGATGACAACGAGGAACTTGTAGAGTATATTGCTGATGAATTACGTAAGCATTTCAAACGGGTACTAATTGTCCACGATGGACAAACTGCTTATCAAATAGCTTGTGACGAGAATCCTGATATTATCGTAAGCGATGTAATGATGCCAGGCCTAAACGGATATGAATTGTGTAAAGCTATAAAAGAAGACATCAGCGTCAGTCACATACCAGTCATTCTTCTAACAGCTCGAAACGATAACGAAAGTCGGAAATATGGATACATGTTGGGAGCTGACAGCTATTTAGATAAACCGTTTGAAATAGATCAATTGATAGAAAAGATAATAAATAAATTATATAATCGGTTACAAACACAAAAACACTACCATCAAATTGGCATTCACCCTATATCAACAGAAAACGATTTAAGCAAGGCTGACAGACTCTTCATGGAAAAGTTACATCAGACCATTAACGACAATTTAGACAATCTGCAACTGGACATTCCTTTCCTTTGTGGGCAAATAGGCATAAGCCGCGCTTCGCTCTACAATAAATTGAAAGCTATTACTGGCATGGGGGCCAATGACTACATTAACAAAATCCGTATTGAACGAGCAATGAAGCTTATCAAAGAAACGAATCTGAACTTTACGGAAATCTCCGAAAAGACAGGTTTTACATCACCCCGATATTTCAGTACCGCTTTTAAACAATATACCGGAAAAACTCCCACACAATATCGGAAAGAACAATCCTAAAGTTTGCATTCATAAAGTAGACCTTTACGCCCATAAAGTTCACCTTTATAGGCGTAAAGTAACTCTTTTCTATTTTTCCTATCAAGTCATAACGGTAACGGTGAAAGATTCTATTTCAAAGCTACGATAACAAAAATTCACCTGCCGATTTCACTCACTTCACCCCCCGATTCGGCCGTTTCACCGCCGAAGAGAAAAATCCCCGCCATTCCTCCACTAATTTTGCCCCACGCTAAATTTTATTCTGAACCCAATATGTTTGCAAAAATCGTACATTTCTCCATCCGAAAGAAGCTCTTCGTGGCCCTGACCACGCTGCTGCTCCTGGCGTGCGGCATCTACTCCATGCTGACACTGCCCATCGATGCCGTACCCGACATCACCAACAATCAGGTGCAGATTGTCACCGTCTCGCCCACGCTGGCCCCTCAGGAAGTGGAACAGCTCATCACCTTCCCCATCGAGATAGCCATGAGCAACGTGATGAACGTCGAGGAAATCCGCTCAGTATCGCGCTTCGGCCTGTCGCTCGTGACGGTTGTCTTCAAGGAAAACGTCCCTACGCTGGACGCCCGTCAGCTGGTGAACGAACAAATCCAGATGGTGGCCGGCGAAATCCCGCCCGAACTGGGCACACCCGAACTGATGCCCATCACCACCGGCCTGGGCGAAATCTACCAATACGTCCTCAAGGTGGCTCCGGGATACGAAGACCGCTACGACGCCATGGAGCTGCGCACCATCCAGGACTGGATTGTGAAGCGGCAGCTTTCGGGCATCCCCGGCATCGTGGAAATCAACAGCTTCGGAGGCTACCTGAAGCAATACGAAGTGGCCGTCGATCCCGACGCCCTCTATTCGCTGAACATCACCATCGGCGAAGTGTTCGAGGCCCTGAGCCGCAATAACCAGAACACGGGCGGCAGCTACATCGAGAAGGTAGACCGCGCCTACTACATCCGCTCGGAAGGCATGATCAACGACCTGCGCGACGTGGAGCAGATTGTGGTGACCAACCGCGGCGGCATACCGGTACACATCGGCGACATCGGCCGCGTACAGTTCGGCGCGCCCAAGCGCTTCGGTGCCATGACCAAAGACGGCGAAGGCGAGTGCGTCGGCGGTATCGCCATGATGCTCAAGGGCGCCAACGCCAACGTAGTGACCAAGGAACTGGAGAAACGGGTGGCCAAGGTACAGCAGATGTTGCCCGAAGGTGTATCTGTAGAACCCTACCTGAACCGTTCGGAACTGGTGAACCGCAACATATCGACCGTGATACGCAATCTGGTGGAAGGAGCCATCATCGTCTTCCTGGTGCTGATCATCTTCCTGGGCAACGTGCGCGCCGGCCTCATCGTGGCTTCGGTCATCCCGCTGGCCATGCTCTTTGCCTTCATCCTGATGCGCGTCTTCAACGTGTCGGCCAATCTGATGAGCCTCGGTGCCATCGACTTCGGCATCGTAGTGGACGGCTCCATCGTCATCCTGGAAGGTATCCTTGCCCATCTCTTCGGACGGGAACTGCGAGGCCGCACCCTGAGCCGCGAAGAAATGGACCGCGAAGTGGAGAAAGGAGCCGGACGGGTTGTTCGGAGCGCCACGTTCGCCGTGCTCATCATCCTCATCGTCTTCTTCCCCATCCTGACGCTGACCGGCATCGAAGGCAAGTACTTCACACCGATGGCCAAGACGCTGGTGTTCTGTATCATCGGCGCGCTGCTCCTGTCCGTCACCTACGTACCCATGATGGCTTCGCTCTTCCTGAAACGCACCGTAACGGTGAAGCCGACACTGGCCGACCGTTTCTTCGACGGCCTGAACAAGATCTACGGACGCATACTCCGCTTCAGCCTGTCGCACGTATGGGGCACGATTACTGCCTCCTTCGTAGCCCTGCTGCTCTCGCTGCTGCTCTTCACGAAACTGGGAGCAGAGTTCATCCCTACCCTCGACGAAGGCGACTTCGCCATGCAGATGACCCTGCCCGCAGGAAGCTCGCTGAGCCAGAGCATCGAACTCTCGCTCGCAGCCGAGAAACGGCTGAAGGAAAGTTTTCCCGAAATCAAGCACGTCGTGGCCAAAATCGGTACGGCAGAAGTGCCCACCGACCCGATGGCCGTAGAAGATGCCGACGTGATGATTGTCATGAAACCCTTCAGCGAATGGACTTCCGCCTCGAGCCGTGCGGAAATGGTGGAGAAGATGAAGCAATGTCTGGAATCCATCGAAGGGGCGGAATTCAACTTCAGCCAGCCCATCCAGCTGCGCTTCAACGAACTAATGACCGGTGCCAAGGCCGACATCGCCATCAAGCTCTACGGTGAAGATATGGCCGAACTGTATGCCAAGGCCCAAGAAGCGGCCCGCTACGTGGAACAGATTCCGGGAGCTGCTGACGTGCTAGTAGAGCAGGCCATGGGTCTGCCCCAGCTGCTTGTCCGCTTCGACCGTGCCAAGATAGCCCGCTACGGCATCGACATCGAAGAGCTGAATACCGTCATCCGCACCGCCTATGCCGGCGAAACGGCGGGAGTGGTCTTCGAGAACGAACGCCGTTTCGACCTCGTCGTACGCCTAGACAAAGAAAAAGTCAAGGACCTGAATATCGACAAGCTGTTTGTCCGCACCAAGGACAACATCCAGCTGCCCGTCAGCGAAGTGGCCAGCATCGAGCTAGTGAACGGTCCGTTGCAGATCAACCGCGACGCCACCAAGCGGCGTGTGGTCATCGGTGTGAACGTACGCGATGCCGACATCCAGCAGGTAGTGAGTCAAATCAGCGAATCGCTTGACAAGAACGTGAAGCTGAAACCCGGCTATTACTTTGAATACGGCGGCCAGTTCGAGAACCTGCAGAATGCCATCAGCACCCTGACGGTGGTCATCCCCATCGCCCTGCTGCTCATCCTGTTGCTGCTGTTCTTCGCTTTCCGCAGCGTCATCTATTCGCTGGTGGTCTTCTCCACCGTGCCGCTGTCGCTCATCGGCGGTATCGTAGCCCTGTGGATGCGCGGCCTGCCCTTCAGCATCTCGGCCGGCGTAGGCTTCATTGCCCTCTTCGGCGTGGCCGTGCTGAACGGTATCCTGATGATCAACCATTTCAACGATTTACGTAAAAAGAACAATTACCACATGTGTACCGACCGTATCATCTCCCTAGGATGCCCACATCTGCTGCGTCCCGTCTTCCTGACAGGTCTGGTGGCTTCGCTGGGCTTCGTACCAATGGCCATCGCCACTTCGGCAGGAGCCGAGGTACAACGCCCGTTGGCTACCGTCGTGATTGGCGGATTGATTGTATCCACCATTCTGACGCTGATTATCATCCCCGTCTTCTACCGTCTGGTGAACAGCATCGCTGCCGGACGCATGCGCAGAAAAAATCGTCTTGCTGTCCGCAGAGCTACCCTGAGTATCATCCTGATAGCCATGCTGGCCCCTGCCGTACAGGCACAACAGACCGTCACTCTGAAACAGGCCGTCGAAACTGCCCTGAACAACCACCCTCGCCTCAAAATGGCCGAATCGGAGATTGAACGGGCACGGGCCTCAAAAGGGGAAGCCTGGGACGGAGGAAATACTTCCTTCAGCTATTCCTGGGGACAACTGAACGGTACCGACCGCCACGACAACGAACTGGCCGTGGAGCAGTCGCTCGGCTCCTTGCTCACTCCCTTCTACAAAAATGCGCTGTCCAACACGCAAATCAGCAAGGGAGAAAGCTATCGCGACATGGTGAAAAAGGAGATTACAGCCGAAGTGAAACGGGCCTGGGCCTATTACCAGTATGCCTACCAGCTCAACGCCCTGTACAACGGACAGAAGGAGCTGGCCGAACGCCTGAAAAACAGCGGCGAAGAACGTTACCGGCAAGGTGATATCGACCTGGCTGAACGCAACATGATAACAGCCATGGCAGCCGACCTGTATACCCGCTGGATGGAAGCCTCGGAGGAACTGACACTGGCCGGACGACGGTTTGCCTGGACCTGCTACAGCGACCAGCCTCTACTGCCCGCCGACACGACTCTGACGGTGATGCAGATACAGACAGGCGGCCTGTCGCTTTCCACTCGTCATCTGGACTATTTCAATGCCCAGATACAAGAGAAAAAAGATCTGCTGAAGATTGAACGCAGCCGTTTCTTTCCGGAGTTCTCCGTAGGCTACGTCCGTCAGAAAATAGCACCGCTCACCGGACTGAACTCGTGGATGGTAGGAGCCTCCTTCCCCATCCTCTTCTTTCCGCAACGGAGCCGCACCAAGCAGGCACGCATTGCCTTGCAGACCGCCAACTGGGAAGCGGAAGACAACCGCCGCCAATTGTCCAACAAAGTGAACGAACTGCAAAGCCAGCTGGCCCGCCAGCGCGAACGCCTGACCTACTACCAGCAGGCCGCCGTAAAAGAAGCGGATGCCTTGCAGAACAGCGCCCTGAAGAAATTCCAGGCCAACGAAACCGGTATCAGCGAATTTATCCAAAGCCTGAATGCCGCCCGCGAAATCAGACGGAGTTATATCGAGACGGTCTACTCTTATAATGTGACTTTAGTCGAACTGGAACTCTACACGGAGCAAACAAACTGAAACGTAAACTTTTTGCCAATTCAAAAAATAAGAACAATGAATAGAATGAACCTGATGAAACAACGCATGATTTACCTGATGCTTGCCCTGCTGGCAACATCGTGTTCAAGTACTTCGGAGCAACCGGCCTCCTCTGCCGGCACGGCAGAGACAGTGGCTCAATCCGACGCAGACAGCACACAGACGCCTGAAGTGGACGGCGTAAGCGGAGCCACGAATGTGGCCAATCTGCCGTCGTTCAACGGTGTTATCGTAATGCCGCCTCAAAACCATGTCACCGTCACGCTGAGCATGGGAGGCTCCGTACAGGATATCCGCATCCTGCCCGGCGAATATGTATGCAAAGGGGAAATCATCCTTACACTGGCCAATCCGGCTTTCATCGAGCTTCAGCAGGCCTACCTCGATGCAGCCGCCCAGACGGAATACCTGGCCAAAGAATACGACCGTCAGCAGAAACTGGTTTCCGGCGAATCGGCTTCACTGAAACGCATGCAGCAGAGTAAGGCCGACTATCTGTCCATGAAGAGCCGCATGGAAGCTGCGGCTGCCCAACTCACCCTGCTGGGAACCGACACCGCTACCTTAAATCAAAAAGGTATCCGCACTTATCTGGAGGTACGGGCTCCACGCAACGGCTACGTGACCAACATGGACATCAACGCCGGCAAATATTATGCGGCAGGCGAACCGGTATGCGACGTCATCGACAAGAGTACGCCCATGCTGCAACTGACTGCCTACGAAAAAGATCTGGACAAACTCCTGCCGGGCAGCTGCTTTACGTTCAAGGTCAACGGTATGCCCGACAGTACCTTCTCAGCCGAACTGATTTCGGTAGACCAGATGGTAGACAACATGAACCGATCCATCAAAGTGTACGCCCGTATCACACAGGCATGTCCGAATTTCAGGCCGGGAATGTATGTATCTGCCCAAATTACGGATAAAAAACACTAACTTTGCCGCATGAAGTTGTTTCACATTCATAAAAGATTTCTGCTGATGCTGAACGCCATCGCTATCCTGGTGGCGTTCCTCATGCACCTGCCCGAACTGATTGCGCTGTCCGACCCCGAAACGGGCAGCCATCTGTTCCCGGACATCCATTGGGCCAACGTAAGTTACGAAATCCTGTTCACCTATTTTTCCATTCTGCTGCTCTTCTTCCTGAATATCCGAATGATGATACCCGGCAACCCTGCCAGGGAACTGGGCTGGAAGAGGGTCGCCATTACATTCGTGGTCACATTGGTCGTGTGCAACCTGCTGGGGAAAGGTTTTGTCTACATCCACCAGCATTTCGAAGTACCCGCCATCACAGCCATGCTGCATCACTACCTGCATCCACTGAGAGATATCCTGATAGCCTGCATCGTCACCGGTACCTGCTATCTGGATTACCAGAACCAGCGTAGCCGACGCATGTTGCTCGAAAATGAGCAGCTGCGTTCGGAAAACCTCGTCAACCAGTACGAAGCCCTGAAAAGCCAGCTCAATCCGCACATGCTTTTCAATTCGCTCAACACACTGTATTCCCTGATACGCGAATCGCCCGACAAAGCTCAGAACTATCTGCAGGAACTGTCGCGGGTGATGCGCTACACGCTGCACGACAACCTGTCGCACACCGTATCGCTGAAGGAAGAAATGAGTTTCGTACATTCGTACCTCTACCTGCTGCAAATGCGCTACGAAGACAACCTGCACTTTGACATCGACATCCCGCAAGAACTCCTGCAACGCCAGGTACCTCCAATGGCCGTGCAGATGCTGGTGGAAAACGCGGTAAAGCACAACGAAATCAGTAACCGTAATCCGCTGACCATCCGCATCCATGCCGAAGGCAACAGGCTTTGTGTAAGCAACCGCATCCAACCCAAACTGACGGACAGCAGCAGTACGTGCATCGGACTGGCCAACCTGTCCAAACGCTACCGCCTGCTCTTCGGACAGGACATTACCATCGAAGAAAACGAAAAACTGTTTAAAGTAACCCTGCCGCTGATATGAAAACACTGATTATAGAAGACGAAAAGGCTGCCCTCCGCAACCTGAAGGCTGCCATGAAGGAGGTCGATGCCGACTTTGACATCGTAGGCGAAACAGACAGTGTGACCGGTACGCTGGAATGGTTTGCCTCTCACCCCATGCCCGAGCTGGTCTTTATGGATATCCATCTGGCCGACGGCTCGGCTTTTGGCATCTTCGAACATGTGGACATCACCTGCCCCATCATTTTCACCACCGCCTACGACGAATATGCCCTGCAGGCCTTCCGAGTGAACAGCATCGCTTATCTGCTGAAGCCCATCGGCAGCACCGACCTGCAAAAGGCTGTCGACAAGCTGAATCTGTTTGGAAGCATCGGCACGTCCAGCCAACCAGCTACCGACCTGCAAGCCGTGATGCGCGCACTGAAGCGGGAAGAAAGCTACAAGACGCATTTCCTTGTCCCCGTAAAGGGTGACCGTTTCGTGCCCGTCAGCGTGGAGCAAATCAGCTACTTCTACATTGATGGAGGAGCGGTCAAGGCTGTCACCCTGTCAGGAGAAATCTTCCTCTTCCAGCAGACACTCGACGAACTGGCCGAGCAGCTCAATCCCCGCCAGTTCTTCCGCGCCAACCGCCAGTATATCGTGGCCCACAAGGCGGTTACCGGCGTCAGCCTGTGGTTTGGTGGACGTATGGTGCTCCAGCTCACTCCCCCTACCGACGAAAAGGTCCTCATCAGCAAGGCACGTGTCCCTGCTTTCAGGGAATGGTTCTAATAATCGGAGGAAAGCAATGTTTTTTCGGGACGAATGCATACCTTTGCAGACAGACAATCATAACGAAAAAACATTTATATGAAACCAACCAACCTTTTACTTATGTCAGCAGTGATGACACTGGCTTCGTGCGGCAGCTCGTCCGAAGCCACGAAAGAAGGCGATGCAGACCTCATCGGACGTTCGGATATCCGCATCGAGAACCGCCGCATGACGCCCGAGGCCCTGTGGGCCATGGGACGCATCGGAAGTGTAACCCCTTCGCCCGACGCCAAACAGGTGGCTTACACCGTGAGCTACTACAGTGTGCCCCAGAACAAGAGCAATACCGAACTTTTCGTGATGAACGCCGACGGCAGCGCCAATACGCAGCTGACCCGTACGACGTGGCACGAAGGCCAGCCCACCTGGATCAAGGGAGGCACCAAGTTGGCTTACCTGAGCAGTGAAAGCGGCAACAGCCAGGTGTGGGAGATGAACCCTGACGGAACGGAACGCCGTCAGCTCACCCAGTATGAAGGCGACATCGAAGGTTTCGCTTTCAGTCCCGACGAGAAGCGTCTGCTCTTCATCGCCCAGGTGAAAACCGTGCCCAGCACACAGGACAAATATCCCGACCTGGACAAAACGACAGGCATCATCGTCACCGACCTGATGTACAAGCACTGGGACGAGTGGGTAACGACTGCCCCCCATCCGTTTGTAGCCGACTTCGACGGATCGGCCATCAGCAACGTGCAGGACATCCTCGAAGGCGAACCCTACGAAAGCCCCATGAAGCCTTTCGGCGGTATCGAGCAACTGGCCTGGAGTCCCGACGGCAAAGAAGTGGCCTACACCTGCCGCAAGAAGACAGGACTGGAATATGCCATCTCCACCAACTCGGACATCTATATTTATGACGTAGCCAGCAAACAAACCCGCAACATCACCGAAGATAACAAAGGGTATGATACCAATCCGCAATACTCGCCCGACGGTAAGTATATTGCCTGGCAGAGCATGGAGCGCGACGGTTACGAAGCTGACTGGAACCGCCTTTTCATCATGGACCGTCAGACAGGCGAAAAGAAGTTCCTCAGCCAGGCCTATCCCTCGAACGTTGACTCCTTCGTGTGGAATGACGATTCAAAAGGCATCTACTTCCTGGGCGTATGGCACGGCGAAGAACAAATCTATTACATCGCCCTCGACCAACCCGAACAGATAGTACAACTCACCGAAGGCATGCACGACTACGGCTCCATCGCCCTCTGCGGCAACAAGCTGATGACCACCCGCCACTCCATGAGCATGGCCGACGAAATCTATGCCGTAGACAAAACGCGCCAGGGTGAGACCTTCGCACAGGCCACGCAGCTCACCACCGAGAACCAGCACATCTACGACCAGCTCGACATGGGCCGCGTAGAAGGCCGCTGGATGAAGACAACGGACGGCAAGCAAATGCTGACGTGGGTTATCTATCCGCCCCAGTTCGATCCCAACAAGAAGTATCCTACCCTGCTCTTCTGCGAAGGAGGCCCGCAGAGTCCCGTCAGCCAGTTCTGGAGCTACCGCTGGAACTTCCAGATCATGGCGGCCAACGACTACATCATCGTGGCTCCCAACCGCCGTGGCCTGCCGGGCTTCGGAGTGGAATGGAACGAGGCCATCAGCGGTGATTACGGAGGCCAGTGTATGAAAGACTACTTCACAGCCATTGACGAAATGGCCAAGGAACCGTTTGTCGACAAGGACCGCTTGGGATGCGTAGGTGCCAGTTTCGGAGGCTTCTCCGTCTATTGGCTGGCCGGACACCACGACAAGCGTTTCAAGGCCTTCATCGCTCACGACGGCATCTTCAACATGGAGATGCAATATCTGGAGACGGAAGAGAAATGGTTTGCCAACTGGGACATGGGCGGTGCCTACTGGGAGAAGGACAACGCCATAGCCCAACGCACCTTCGCCAACTCGCCGCACAAGTTCGTAGACAAGTGGGACACGCCCATCCTCTGCATCCACGGCGAGAAAGACTACCGCATCCTGGCCAACCAAGCCATGGCAGCCTTCGATGCCGCCAAGATGCGCGGCGTGCCGGCCGAACTACTGATCTATCCCGACGAGAACCATTGGGTATTGAAACCCCAAAATGGCGTGCTGTGGCAGCGCGTATTCTTCGAATGGCTGGACAAGTGGCTGAAGAAATAAGATACGGAAACATACAAAAAAAGAGGCACCGAAAGATGCCTCTTTTTTATATGATATAAACAGCTGTCGTCACACCGACATATATTCCTGCCCCATATAAAAATCGGGGAAGGACAAGCCTCCCAACGTGAAACACAAAGCAAACACTATCGCACTGACTATCCAGAGTATCAGCAGCGTCCACTTCAACCCACCGGCCATAGGCTGCCATTTCAACAGATTACGGAACAGGGCATGCAGCAGACTGAACAACGGAATGGCTACCAGCAGAATACCGGCAATGTACATTGCAATGGCCTCGAATGGTGAAGCCGGCAACACAAAGTCCATTGTAGGGAAAAGTGAGAACAGAGCTGCTCCACCGCCTACAGCCACCATGATAGCCGCAAACAGCAAAGCGACAAACGCAATGCCTAAAGCAAACAGCACCGGGCTACAGATAATAATCAGGACGATCAATCCCACTTTCAGAATCCACCCGGCCAGCGTCACCAGCGCATCACCCATTCGTTGCAGCATCGTACGAGGCTTGTCGGAACGCATGTAGCTGTTCACGCCGTCAGCCATCCGCTCAAAACCTCCGGTCACCGTCTTGCCAATGTTCTCCACCGTTACCGCCTCGCCGTGCATACTCAGCTTCTCGGCAGCTGTGCGCGCCTCAGGGATAATCAGCCAACAAACAATATAAATAGGTATCAGCGTGCCGTAACCGAAAATCAGAATGACGAACAGCAGCAGACGCACCAACGTCGTGTCCCAGCCCAGATAAGCCGCCAGACCGCTGCACACGCCTCCCAACATCTTGTCATCAGGATTTCGAAACAGCCTGCGACGTACCTTTACTGTCTCCTCGTTCCGTGTCCATGAACCGGCTCCATATCCTCCACCACTGCTCGCTGTATGTTTCTCCTCTCCGTCAGCGTCATCCATCTCTTCAGGCTTACCCATGCGTGCTATTACTTCTTCTACATCGCCCAAGGTAATCACTTGGCGATTTCCAGCCAGTTTCTCGGCCAGTAATTCAGAAATACGGCGTTCGATATCGTCTACAATCTCGTCTGCACCAGCTTCCTTGCGGAAATGCGACTTCAGATTCATCAGATAATTATCCAACAGACGGTAGGCATCTTCATCGATGTTGAACACCGTTCCGCCCAGATTTACAGTCAAAGTCTTTTTCATTGTGATATGTTTGTTTTAAAAGTTTCCAATATTTATTTTCATTTTTAATTTCGGCGAATATGTTCCACCGTTTCGTTCAATTCTTGCCAGGCAGTCTCCAGCTCCTGTAAGAAGCTCTCTCCCTTCGCTGTCAGCCGATAATATTTCCGGGGTGGTCCCTGTGTCGATTCTATCCACTCATATCCTAACAGATCATCGTTCTTCAGACGCGTCAGCAACGGATAGAGCGTCCCTTCCACTACAATCAGCCGTGCTTCTTTCAGTTTCTGAATGATGTCGGAAGCGTAGGCCGACTCCTTGTGCAGCAACAGCATAATGCAATATTCCAGCATTCCTTTACGCATCTGCGACTTTACATTGTCTACATTCATACTCTATCTTCTTAATCATTTAGTTTACTTACTTATTTTGTATGACACAAATATATGTATAATACAAGTACCTTGCATTACATAATACTATATATTAGTATATATTAACGCAAAAAATATCTGTATACATACGGATTGAAGAGTAGAAAGAAAACATCTTTTTATCGTATCAGTTTGCACATCCCGGAAAATGTTGATACCTTGCAGAAAAATTTAATCTATAGAAACAATGATCCTACCATTAAGAAAGACTTATACACACATTCTGTGCCTGGGAATAGCCTGCTGCACACTTTCCTCCGCTATGGCACAAAAGGAAGACCAGACTTTGAAAGAAAAGTATCGGAAAGAAATAACCTCCTTTTTCGACCAGCGACTGAAAGATGATACAATCACTTTCGGTACAGCCATCCGTATGAAATGGAAAGAAACAGACGACATGAAGCAGGCTGTATGGCAACTATGGAAGGAATCCAATGAAGCTTTCAAAGAAGAAAAACTACCTGCTCTCTCCCCACTCTCAGATCAATCGGCAAGCAGTTGGAAGCTGCCCCAGGAATTGGAACCAAATGCCACGTTGAATTTCTACTGGGGATGGAAGAAAACGGCTGAATCAACAAGCACTGAACAACGACTACCTCTGTTCCTCTACCTTCACGGCTCAGGCCCCAAAGCACAGGAATGGGCTACCGGACTGAAGATATGCAGCCGCTTTGACGATGCACCTTCCATCTACTTCATCCCACAGATACCCAACGAAGGTACCTACTACCGCTGGTATCAACGCGCCAAACAATACGCCTGGGAAAAACTCCTTCGTCAGGCGCTGCTGTCTGAAAAGATCAATCCCGACCGCATCTACGTATTCGGCATCTCTGAAGGCGGCTACGGCAGTCAGCGGCTTGCCTCGTTCTATGCCGACTATTGGGCGGCCGCAGGTCCCATGGCGGGCGGCGAACCCTTGAAGAACGCTCCAGCCGAAAACCTGAGCAACACAGCTTTCTCCCTCCGCACAGGTGCTGAAGACAAAGGCTTCTACCGCAACCGTCTCACCCGTTACACTGCCGAAGCGCTGGACAGCTTACAACATCTTTATCTCGACCGCTATAAGCACTGGATAGAACTGATCCCCGGTCGCGGACATCACATCGACTACTCACCCACTACTCCCTGGCTGAAACAACATGTCCGCAATCCCTACCCCAAACACTTCTGTTGGGAGAATTTCGAAATGGACGGACGCTACCGTCAGGGATTCTACAACCTACGCGTGGAGCAACGTTCGAATGCCGACAGCAATACACGCACCCGCTACACACTGGACATTGAAAGCAACCAGATTTCATTGGCCATTGACGAAGTGACCTACCGCACTACAGAAATCGATCCGCAATGGGGTATTGAACTGAAATTCGCTAAAACGTACCAACCTGCCCAGCGAGGAAAAGTAACGATCTATCTCTGCTCCGAACTAGTAGACCTAGACAAACCAATCACCTTGACGGTCAACGGGCATACCGTCTTCAAAGGACGCGTAAAACCCGACGTGAAGCATCTGGTGAACAGTTGCGCTACCTTCTTTGACCCGCAGCGCCTCTATCCCGCTGCTATCGAAGTGGATCTGGAAACGCTGGAACAACTATAATCTGACAACCGAGAACACATTTTGTCGAACCATTAAAATACAAACACGCAATGTTTACCATTCGAAAAGCAGATACTGCCGACTGCCAGCTCATCAACAAGCTGGCCTGGCAAGTTTTCCCTGAAACCTACAAAGACATCCTGACCCCAGCACAGATTGACTACATGATGGACTGGATGTATTCCCCCGAAAACATCCGCAAGCAGATGGAAGAAGAAGGTCACGTCTACCTGCTGGCCTACGAAGAGTGCGAAGCAGCGGGCTACGTATCCGTCCAGCCCGAAGGCGAAGACCTCTTCCACCTCCAGAAGATTTATGTGCTTCCCTACTTCCAGAAAGCACACTGCGGAAGCTTCCTTTTCCGTGAGGCCATCAAGTACATCAAGGAAGTACATCCCGCTCCCTGCCGCATGGAGCTCAACGTGAACCGCCACAATCCTGCCCTCGGCTTCTACCAACACATGGGTATGACGAAGGTACGTGAAGGTGATTTTCCTATCGGTAACGGCTACTACATGAATGACTATATCATGGGAATGGAGTTATAAAGAAAGTGGGGCAGGAAAATCCTGCCCCACTTTCTTATATCCTTATATCAATATCAATTAAGCTACTTTTTCCAGTTTCTTCATCACAGAGAAGATAAACAGAGCAGCCAGCAAGCAGAGGCCCATCAAAACGCCCCATACGATCCACAGGTTAAGATCGCCCCACAACCAGGCTGCAACGGCTGTCAGATAGTTACCGATGGCAGTAGCCACAAACCAGCCACCCATCATCATACCCTTGTACTTCGGAGGAGCCACCTTCGATACGAACGAGATTCCCATCGGAGAAAGCAGCAATTCACCAAATGTCAATACCAGATAAGTAGACACCAGCCAGTTGGGCGATACGAACGTAGCTGTACCAGCCTCTACGGCAGCAGCCTGAGCATTAGGAGTCAGCAAACCAAAGGAAGCAAACATCATCAGTACATAACCGCAGGCAGCCACCAGCATACCCAAACCGATCTTGCGCGGAGCAGAAGGTTCCTTGCCCTTACGTGCCAGCGAACCGAAGATTGCCATCGATACCGGTGTCAGCGCTACTACAAAGAAGGGGTTGAACTGCTGGAAGATAGGAGCATCCACCGGCGTAGCACCCTCGATAGCGGAATAACGATATACTAGGAAGAGGACTGCCAGCAGGATAACGACACCCGAAATAGCCTTGCCCTTACCCGTCTTCGACTGGAAGAGAGAGAACAGAGCATATACGATGAAGATGACAGCTACCAGATTCCACACACTGAACATCATGCTCTCGAGTCCGACTGAACTCTTGGCTGTAAATTCATCGGCAAAATATGTCAGTGTCAAACCGTTCTGATGGAAAGCCATCCAAAAGAAAATAACCACGGCAAATACCAGGCAGAGAGCCACGATACGGTCTTTCGTCTCGCGCGGAGAAAGCTCTTCGACAGCTGCGTCCTGCTTGCTGCCGGCTTTCTTGCCGCTGCCTTCTACATGCTTGAAGGTGCTACGGAAACCGTAATAGATAGCCATGGACACAATCAGTGACACGCAAGCCACGGCGAAAGCAAAGTGATAGGAGTCGTTTACACTCACACCCCAGCTTTTCTGAGCATATTCCATCATGGCTACAGCTGCTGTAGGAGCAAACAAGGCGCCGATGTTGATGGCCATATAGAAAATACTGAAAGCCGAGTCGCGCTTGGCAGAATATTCGGGTGAGTCATACAGATTGCCCACCATTACTTGCAAATTGCCTTTGAACAAACCTGTTCCGCTGCTGATAACCACCAGTGCAGCAAACATGGCGATCATTCCCATCGTACTGCTGCCCAACGGGAGTGCCAACAGCACGTAGCCTGCAAACATGGCGACGATACCGATCTTCACCATCTTGCCGTAACCGAACTTATCGGCCAGGATACCACCGATGAACGGGAGGAAATAAACTAATGCCAGAAACGTAGAATAAATAGTGCCGGCCATGGCTGCCGACAAACCGAAGTTGGCCTTCAGAAACAAAACAAAGATGGCCAGCATCGTGTAGTAGCCGAAACGTTCGCCTGTGTTGGCGAGCGCCAAAGCATAGAGACCTTTAGGTTGCCCTTCAAACATAATGTTGTAGAAATTAAGATTAATAAATTGAGTTATTTTGCGCAAATATAAGACATTTGCCCCACATTTCCTAAAAAAGCTGACAAACTTCCGCTCCCGTCTCCCGAATCAAATCCTTCGGGTCGAGCTTCAGCTGAAGACCGCGCTGCCCCGCACTGATATAGATGTAGGGAAACTGGAGACACGTCTCGTGGATGTACGTGGGGAAAGGCTTCTTCATCCCGATGGGCGAACAGCCGCCACGAATGTAGCCCGTCAGAGGCAACAATTCCTTTACAGGGATGAGGTCGCACTTCTTGTTGCCCGACACCTTGGCGGCCAGCTTCAGGTCCACTTCGTGTTCGCCGGGGATGACGCAGACGAAATGGCCCGTCTTGTCGCCGTGCAGGATGAGAGTCTTGAACACACAATCTATATTCTCGCCCAGGCTGGCGGCAACATGTACCGCGCTCAGGTCGCTTTCGTCCACCTCGTAGGGGATCAGTTCGTAGGCTATCTTGGCCTTGTCCAGCAGCCGGGCTGCATTGGTCTTATTGATCTTCTTCATTGTTCTTTCCTATATTTCCGAAGCAATGCATTGCTTCAATCCGTTTGTACTCTCAGTTCAACGCCTTTGTACTGCCAGTTTAATAGCTTTAAACTATCAGTTTACTGCCTTTAAACTGACAGTTTAATCCGTATAAACTGACAGTTTATTTTCCTTAAACTAAAATAAACTCGTATTTCTCTGACAAACAACACCTTCCTGTTACATCCCTAATTCCTCTTTCAGGAACTTCGGCGTATATCCCTTGCCGCTCATTGCCACCTCCTCGGGCGTGCCGCACGACAGGACTTCTCCCCCGCCCTTGCCGCCTTCGGGACCCATGTCGATGATGTAGTCGGCCATCTTGATGACGTCCAGGTTGTGTTCGATGACAATCACCGTATTGCCCTTGTCCACCAACCGCTCCAGTACGTTCATCAGCACGCGGATGTCCTCGAAGTGCAGGCCCGTAGTGGGCTCGTCGAGGATGTAGAGCGTCTTGCCCGTGTCGCGCTTGGACAGCTCCGTGGCCAGCTTGACGCGCTGGCTTTCGCCGCCCGAGAGTGTGGTACTGGACTGTCCGAGCTTGATGTAGCCCAGGCCCACGTCCTGAATAACCTTGATTTTGTTCAGTATCTGCGGCACGTTCTCGAAGAACTCCACGGCGCGGTTGATGGTCATGTCGAGCACGTCGGCAATGGACTTGCCCTTGAAGCGCACCTCCAGTGTCTCGCGGTTGTAGCGCTTGCCGTGGCATACCTCGCAGGGCACATAGACGTCGGGCAGGAAATTCATCTCAATAGTCTTGTAGCCGTTACCCTGACAGGCTTCGCAACGGCCGCCGCTCACGTTGAACGAGAAGCGTCCAGGCTTGTAGCCGCGTATCTTCGCTTCGGGCAGGCCGACGAACAGGTTGCGGATGTCGCTGAACACGCCTGTATAAGTGGCAGGATTGGAGCGCGGCGTACGCCCCAGGGGCGACTGGTCGACGTTCACCACCTTGTCGATGTACTCCAGCCCTTCGATGCTGTCGTAGGGCAAGGGGTCTTGCAGAGAACGGTAGAACTTCTGCGAAAGGATAGGTTGCAGGGTTTCGTTGATGAGAGTGGACTTTCCGCTGCCCGACACACCCGTCACGCAGATGAGCTTGCCCAAGGGGAACTCCACGTCCACATTCTTCAAATTGTTGCCACGAGCTCCACGCAGCCACAGGCTGTGTCCGTTACCTTTGCGTCGCTCCTTAGGCACCTCGATGGCACGTTCACCATTCAGGTATTGCGAGGTCAGCGTATGCGTCTGGAGCATCTGGCGGGGCGTACCTTCGAACACCACTTCGCCACCCAGGCGTCCGGCCTTGGGGCCCATGTCTATCACATAGTCGGCGGCCAGCATCATGTCCTTGTCGTGCTCCACCACGATGACAGAGTTTCCGATGTCGCGCAACTCCTTCAGCGAATTGATCAGGCGCAGGTTGTCACGCTGGTGCAAGCCGATACTCGGCTCATCCAAGATATAGAGCACGTTCACCAGTTGCGAACCGATCTGCGTGGCCAGTCGGATGCGCTGGCTCTCACCGCCGGACAGGCTCATCGAACTGCGGTCGAGCGAAAGGTAGTCCAACCCCACGTCGAGCAGGAACTTCAGACGGGTGCGTATCTCCTTGAGTATCTCCACGGCTATCTGCCGTTGCTTGTTGCTGAGGTGTTCTTCCACGTGCATCAGCCATTCGTAGAGTTCGCTGATGTCCATCGTGGCCAGTTCCTGAATGTTCTTGTCGTGGATGCGGAAAGAAAGAGCTTCACGGTTCAACTTGGCTCCGTGGCACTCAGGACAGGTGGCCGTACGGGCAAACTGCTCCGCCCACTTCTGTGCCGTAGGCGAAGGATCTCGCTCCTGCAACAGCTGGATGTACTTCACCACGCCTTCGTAGGTTGTGAAGTAGTCTGACGACGTACCCACCAGCTGGCTCTTGATCTTCAGCCGTTCGTCCGAACCGTTGAGTATCTCGTCGATAGCCTCATCGGGCAGATCCTTGACCGGCGTCTTCAGATTGGCATCATACTTCTCCAACAACGCTTCGATCTGCCAGAAGATCATGCCGTTCTTATATTTTCCTAACGGCACGACGGCTCCGTTGTACACGGACAGTTCACGGTCGGGAATCACCTTGTCGATGTCTATCTGGTTCACCACGCCCAACCCCTTGCATCGGGGACAGGCGCCTTGAGGTGAGTTGAACGAGAAGTTATGGGGAGCAGGCTCCTTGTAGGACAGGCCCGTCACGGGGCACATCAGTCGTTTGCTGTAATGGCGCACGCTTTCCGTCTGTGCGTCGAGTATCATCATCAGCCCGTCGCCCTGACGCATGGCCGTAGCCACACTGCCTTTCAGTCGCGTATCGTCCTTGTCGGCTACTACCAGCTTGTCGATTACGACTTCCACATCGTGGTTCTTATAGCGATCCAGCTTCATGCCTGGAAGTGCTTCCTTCAGTTCCCCGTCCACGCGGACGTAGAGGTAACCTTTCTTCCTCACCTGCTCGAACAGTTCCTTGTAGTGTCCCTTACGGTTGCGCACCAGCGGAGCAAGCAGATAGATGCGCTTGCCTTTGTACTCCTTCAGAATGAGATCCAGAATCTGTTCCTCCGTATATTTCACCATCTTCTCACCGCTGAGGTACGAATAAGCCTCGCCTGCCCTGGCATAGAGCAGACGCAGGAAGTCGTAGATTTCGGTCGTAGTACCCACGGTAGAACGCGGGTTCTTGTTCGTCGTCTTCTGTTCGATGGAGATGACGGGGCTCAGGCCCGTTATCTTGTCCACGTCGGGACGCTCCAGATTACCCAGGAAGTTACGGGCATAGGCCGAGAACGTCTCGATGTAACGCCGTTGTCCCTCAGCAAAGATGGTGTCGAAAGCCAGCGAAGACTTGCCGCTACCGCTCAGCCCCGTGATGACTGTCAGGCTGTTTCGCGGAATCTGTGCGTCGATGTTCTTCAGGTTGTGTACCCTGGCTCCGTAGACATTGATATATTCGTTTTCTTCTTGCATATCCGACTGCATTTTATTCAACTTGCAAAAATAAACGTTTCTTGGCGAATATCAGCTGGTACTGCGCTTTTTTCGGCTTTGGAGCGACACAATATTATTTCTTAACTCAATCCTTTGGCTGAAATGCGACAGATTTGTTAACTTTGCGGCAACTTTGGGTATTATTTTTATTAAAACCGAACGAATGATTGGAATGAAAACAGCCAAACGCACCCTTTGCACCCTATTGCTGGCTACAGCCTGCAGCTTCGGCATCCGTGCACAAGAAAACCAGACATACTTTTTGCATACCATCGAAAAAGGTCAAAGTCTTTACTCCATCGCCAGCATGTATGGCATCAGCCAGTCCGACATTGTCCGACTGAATCCGGGTAGTGACGAAAAGATATACGTAGGACGCACCCTGCGCATTCCCCGCAAGAAAGAAAGCCAGACGCAGGAAACTTTCCACACCATCGCTGCAGGCGAAACGCTCTACCGCCTCAGCAACCTGTACGGCGTATCGGTACAAGCCATTTGTGATGCCAATCCCGGCCTGGATGCCAATAATTTCCGCACAGGACAAGTTATCCGCATCCCCGCCAAGACACCTGAAACGACAATCGAAGTTCCCAAAGAACAACCAAAAGAGCCCGAAATGCTCAAACCCAACTGCCGCGACATGCACAAGGTGAAGCGCCGCGAAACCATCTACAGCATCAGCCGTGAATATGGCATCACGGAAGAAGAACTCATTGCCGCCAATCCTGAACTGAAAGGCGAAAACAAAATCAAGCGCGGATCCTTCCTCTGCATTCCTTATGCACGCGAAGCCCGTCCAGACAAGACAACGGAACAGAAACCGCTCACCGACCGCGAGCTGTTCGAAGAAAACGACAAGAAAGCCAAGAAATACGCTACCGTAAAGGCTGCCATCATCCTGCCTTTACTGCCCGAAGGCATTCAGAAAAGCGAGTCTACCCGTATGCTCGAATACTACGAAGGACTGCTGATGGCCGTCGACAGCCTGAAGCGCCAAGGTGTATCGTTCGACCTTTATACCTACAACTCCGGCCCTGAAAACGCTTCGTTGCAAAGCATCCTTTCCCGCCGCGAGATGCAGGACGTAAATATCATCTTCGGCCCGCTTTACCAGCAGCATATCCAACCACTGGCTGAATTTGCCCAAAAGAAAGACATCCGACTGGTCATCCCTTTCACGTCGAAAGACAATTCGGTTTTCCGCAATCCCTGCGTCTACCAGATCAATACGCCGCAGTCCTATCTTTATTCTGAGGTCTACGACCACTTCCTGCGTACTTTCAGCCGCCCTAATGTCATCTTCATCGAAGCCAAAGAAGGAGCCAAGGAAAAGGCAGACTTCATCAAAGGCCTGAAAGAAGAATTGCGCAGCCGTTCCATTCCGATGGTTTCCCTGGCAGACAATTCCGAAGAAGCATCGCTCAGTGCTGCCATGCGAGCCGGCTATGAGAATATCTTCATCCCTACGTCGGGCAGCAACCTTACGCTCATCAAACTCCTGCCACACCTGACACTGGCCGTACGCCAACATCCCGAGATGCAATGCCACTTGTTCGGCTATCCCGAATGGCAAACCTACACCAAGGATCATCTGGAATCGTTCTTCGAACTCGATACTTATTTTTATTCGTCTTTCTATACCAACAACCTGTTGCCAGCAGCCTCCAACTTCACCCGCAACTACCGTCACTGGTATGGCAAAGACCTGGAAGAGCGCTACCCGAAATATGGCATCTTAGGATTCGACACGGGATATTTCTTCCTGAAAGGTTTGTCACAATACGGTTCCAAGCTTGAAGACAATCTGGATCGCCTGCAAGTCAATCCCATTCAGACGGGCTTCAAGTTCCAGCGCGTCAACAACTGGGGAGGCTTCATCAACCGAAAAGTATTCTTCGTGCGTTTTACCAAAAACTACGAGTTGCTCAAACTGGACTTTGACTGATTGAGAGTTGAGAATTGAGAGATGAAAATTGAGAATTGAACGTTGAATAATGAAACTGAAAACCATACTTCCCGCCATCCTGTTCCTCTCCGCCCTGACTGTTCCCGTGCAAGCTCAGGTGGGAGAACAGCGCTACAACTTCACCGTCGGCATCAACGGCGGTGTCAACCTCAACAGTGTCAGCTTTTCGCCCAGTGTACAACAGAAGAACCTGATGGCTCCCGTAGGAGGCATCACGTTGCGCTATGTCTCCGAACGTTTCTTCAGAATGATTTGTGGTGTCCAACTGGAAGTCAACTATTCACAACACGGATGGGACGAGTTCTACGAAGACTATCCCGATCTGCAATACACGCGCAAGATGAATTACGTCGAACTGCCGTTCCTGGCCCATCTGGCATTCGGCAAGGAAGGCCGCGGCCTGCAATTCTTCCTAAACGCCGGACCGCAGATCGGTTTCTTCCTGAACGAAAGCTACACACAAAGCGGTCCGTGGGAAAACTATTCCAACCTTACCACCGAACAGCATGACATGGATGTGGAAAACAAGTTCGATTATGGTATAACGGCCGGCCTCGGTGTAGAACTGCGCACCAAAGTCGGCCATTTCCAAGTAGAAGGACGCTATTACTATGGCCTCTCCGATTTCTACCACAGCACCAAGAAAGATTATTTCGCCCGTGCTGCCCACGGGGTGATAGGAATCAAAATGGCTTATCTGTTCGACATTACCAAATAATCCGAAAAAGAAGAACGATCCCTTTATTCAACGAACCAAAAAATCATAGAAGGGAGTGTAGAGCCGGTCGTTCACTTCCAGATAGAGATCATTGTTCTTGAAGTCATAGAGCTGATTGAAACGCTGTAGGAAGTTGTTTCCTAACACACCGTCCATTGCTTCGCTCGCTTGTACTCCAGTCGTAACGGTAGAAAAAGCTCCGGGGATGCGGGGTAACGCCAACCAGTCCAACGATACCGAGTCGAAATATACGTTCTGAAGTTCGCCGCCATCCTTCACCGTACCGGCTATGCGCGAGATGGCAAAGGGTTTCTGCGTGCCCAGCAGGCCGTTGCGACGGACAAAGGGCGTATTGAGGTCGAACACACGGTCGGAACCCGTATCCACTTCTACAGACACCTGATAATCTACCCCATTGACCTTTACGCCGACCGGCACGACAGGCACTCCCAAGCGATAGTCCATCTTCAGCCTGACAGCCTTGTCCGATGCCGCCTTCTGCCCGTCGCCCAACTCATACAGGAAGATGGATTTCCGCCGATAATCAATGCAGACATCGAAATTCCTCAGGTAAGACAGCCCCAGCACACCGTCCCAGGCATCGGGCGGATAAGGAATGGCTATCAGTTTCAAGCCGGAAATGGCCCGACTGCCCATCCTCACCACCTGCGAGGGGGCTGTGGAAGGAATGGTCTCTACCGAATTGGCGCCACTGTTCTCCACACTTCCCGTAAAGGTGGCAATCCCTTCGGTCCGCGGCGAATTGGAATTGAGCACCACATCCGTCGCTCCCGTATCCAGCAGGAAACGCAGGGGGCGGTCGTCCTGCCCGTTGATATAGACTGTCACATACAGGCGGCTGTCGGCACCCAGTTCGAAAGGTATCGTATCGACCGGAGTTACTTCTCCCCAAGCCGACAGACACAGCAGGCAGAGGAAGCAGATGCTCAACAAAGATGTTTTCTTCATATTCTTAATTCTTTCAAAAGTTCGGTCCGGCAAAGATACTGTTTTTTACTTGAACCGCGACGTATCCACCGCCTCTCGCTTCTTCTCCTTGTATCCACCAAACTTCCAGGCGAAGGAGAGACCGACGCTGCGGAAATTGGAATACTCGTTCGTCACCCACTGGTGTTCGTAGCGTATCTGCGGACAGGGCATCGAGGTCTGCAGGATGTCGCGGCACCAGGCGGTGAGCACGGCATTGCCGCCGAGGAAGGTGTAGCGCAGCGTGGCCGAAAGGTCGCCACAGGCGGGGATGTCATAGATGCCCTGGATGGCGCGCCCCTGCAGACGCCCGTCGACGGTCAGGCGGATGTCGGGCTTGCGGCTCAGGGTGAAGGTGTTGTTCAGCACGGCGATGCCCAGCAGGCGGTGACGGTCGAAGGGCAGGTCGTAGAAGTCGCTGTCTTTCTGCCGCATCCACAGGCCGATGAGGGTGAGGCGCGAGTTGAGCCACTGTCCGGCCTTGAAGGGGACGGAGGCCTGGAGGCCCGCCTGCTGCTCGAAGTCGAAGTTCAGGTACTTGTACAGCTCCAGCAGTTCGTCGGGCGACTGGTAGAGCGTCTGCACGGCACGGTCCTTGGTATGGTTGAACCAGGCGCGGAAGACGTACTTCGACCGCAGGATGTAGGTCAGCGAAGTGGAATATTCAATGGCGGGCTTCAGCAACGGGTTGCCGTGTATCTCGCTGTAGCCGCCGCCCAGGTACGAGATGACGTCCTGCACCGCCCAATAGTCGGGATAGCTCTTGTCGCTGCTGAAGTTGAGCTGGAGGATGTGTCCGTCGGCTGGCAGGTAGGTCAGGTTGAGTACGGGGTAGACGTCCCACTCGTCCCACACGGGCGTCTTGTAGCGCTCCACGGCCAGCGAGAAGTCCGTCATCAGCTTCCGGCCGAACGACTTGCTGAAGCCGGCATACAGATTGAGCGTCTGCTCGCGGCGGCGCGACCGGACGTCGGCCGGCAACCCGGATTCTTCATTCTTCTTTAATTCTTCATTTTCATACGTCTGGTAGGAATGGTCCACGCTCGTGGTGTAGACCGCTCCGTAGTTCAGCCCCCAGCCGTTCTTCAGCTGATGCTCCTGCGCGAGGAAAAACTTCCAGGCATTGATGCGCTGGCCGTCTTCGGTATAGAAGTCGAGGGAATCATTGCCCATGCGGCTGTGCAGCAGCTGGTCGCCCGGAGCGTTATACCACGTGAACTCCGCGCCCGCCTTCAATCCGATGGGCGTCCGGTAGTCCAGGCGGCCGTTGTGCAGCCACGAGGTCTGACTGCTCACGCTTTCGGCCGTCTGTGTACCCGTAGAGTGCTGGCGGGTGTGACTCGTCGCATAGGCGCCGTTGTAGACGAAGCTCAGCGAATGATTCTCGGCCAGCGTGTAGTCCGTGCCCAGGCGGAAGCTGTGGGTGTGGCTGCGGGCGCGCATCTCCTCGTAGTTGTCGATGAGATGCGTCGAGCCGTCGGCCTGCTGCCAATGGCGGGCTTCCTTGTCGGTGGTGTTGAAGCTCTCGCCGTGGCTGTGAGAGTAAAGAAAGTCGGCCGAAAATTTCCGGCCATTATATAATAAGGAAGCGCGCTCCTCGAACGAGGCCTCGTGCTCCTGGTTGTATTTCCCGTAGACCTCGCCCTGCACCACGCCAGGGTCGCCGATGCGGTGGCGCAGGCGGACGTTGATCATCGCCCCGCGCACCTGATAGCGGGCAGGCGCGTTATACATCACCTCCACGCGCTCAATGCGGTCGGCAGGCAGCGACTTCAGCAGGGCGTAGAGCTGCGCGCCGCTCATGTTGGTCACCTTGCCGTCCAGCACGACGGTGACCGCCTGCATGCCCAGCGTCAGTGCGCCGTCCTGCTCCACCACGCCGGGCAGTTCCTTCAGGGCTTCGTAGACGTTGTCCACGGGGCGGCCTTCTATCATCCGCGGCAGGTCGTATTCCAGCTTGCCTGCCGATGCCTTGACGACGGGCCGTTCGCCCACCACCATTACCTCGGGCAGGTGGCGGTAGAGGCTGTCCATGCGGGCATCGCCCGTTAGGATGCTGTCGGCGGACAGCGTCCGCAGGTTCTCATTTTTCAGATTCTCCTGGGCGGAGAGCGGCAGGGCCAGAAGCAGGCAGGCTGCCGGGAGAAAGTAGAGTCGTTTCATATATGGTATTTTTATAAAAGCCTTATCCCCAAACTGCTGAGGTACCTCAGCCGGCTGTCCGAGACCTCGGATATGCTCCCGACATAGGTCGGCGGGCCGTCCGAGACCGTGGATTTGCTCCCGACATAGGTCGGCGGGCTGTCGGAGGCCGCGGATTTGCTCCCGACATAGGTCGGCTGGCTGTCGGAGGCCATGGATTTGCTCCCGACATAGGTCGGCAGATGCAAAAGTCCGAAAAAAAACAAAAAGCCCGCGTTACCGCAGGCTTACGAAGTCTTATCGAGTGTTATCGGGCAGGATTATTCTGTCTTTCCGTCCTCCGCAATCTCCCTTAAATGTTGCTCTATCAGCTGGAAGAACTGCGACAGGTGGGAACCGTCGACAAAAGCGTGGTTCACGTAGATGGACAGCGGCATCAGCAGGCGGCCTTGGCGAAATCCGTAAAACGGGTACAAAAATCCCGCAACGGGGTTATCTTCCCATCCGCCCGCCGCGCTATCTTTGCATCGGATATCAAAACGGACTGAATCATGACTATCGAAAATTTCAAAGAATTTGTAAAGACGCGCCGTCCGCTGGACACCGAAGACATCGGACGGTTCATGAACGACATGAGCGACGAAGCACGGCGCATCACCTTCCAACTGAACACGGCCTACCACACACCCGACGAAGTACGCCGGCTGCTCTCCCAGCTCTTCGGCTACGAGGTGCCCGACTCGCTCCGCGTGTTCCCGCCCTTCTATACGGACTTCGGCAAGAACATCACCGTGGGACGCGACGTGTTCATCAACGCCTGCTGCCACTTCCAGGACCACGGCGGAGTGACGCTGGGCGACGGTTGCCAGATAGGACACAACGTCGTGTTCGCCACCCTCAACCACGAACTCGCCCCCGAGCGGCGGCACGTCACCCTGCCCGCTCCCATCGTCCTGGGGCGCCGCGTCTGGGTGGGGTCGAACGCCACCATCCTCTCCGGTGTGACCATCGGCGACAATGCCGTCGTGGCGGCCGGTGCCGTGGTGACGAAGGACGTACCTCCCGGCGCCGTGGTGGGAGGAGTACCCGCCCGCATCATCAAGTACATCACCGACTAAACACACCTATGCGTATGAACAAACTTATTGTATCATCTATCTTTTGCATTCTAACACTGAACAGTATGGCACAACAGAAAATTGTACAGACAGCCGGACGTGACCAACTGGGCGAGTTCGCCCCCGAGTTCGCACGCCTGAACGACGACATCCTCTTCGGAGAGGTATGGAGCCGCAACGACCTCCTGAGCCTGCGCGACCGCAGCCTCGTCACCCTGACCGCCCTCATCAGCCAGGGCATGACCGACTCTTCGCTCACCTACCACCTGCAGACGGCCCGCCAGAACGGCATCAGCCGGACGGAGATCTCCGAAATCATCACCCACATCGCCTTCTACGCCGGATGGCCCAAGGCATGGGCAGCCTTCCGCCTGGCCAAGGACGTATGGGCCGACGACACGCCCGCCACGGACGCCAAAGCCGCCTTCCAGCGAACGATGATTTTCCCCATCGGCGAACCGAACACGGCCTACAGCCGCTACTTCACGGGCAACAGCTACCTGGCCCGTATCTCGGACACACAGGTTCCTTTTGCCAACGTCACCTTCGAGCCACGCTGCCGCAACAACTGGCACATCCACAAGGCCACAAAGGGCGGCGGACAGATGCTGGTCGGCGTAGCCGGACGCGGCTGGTACCAGGAAGAAGGCAAGCCTGCACAGGAAATCCTGCCTGGCACGGTCATCCACATCCCCGCCAACGTGAAGCACTGGCACGGCGCGGCGGCCGACAGCTGGTTTGCCCACCTGGCCTTCGAAATCGCAGGCGAGAACACCTCCAACGAATGGCTGGAACCCGTGACGGACGAGGAATACAACCAACTTCAACCCTAAAAAACATCCCTTTATGTACAAACGATTATTCACCTGGCTGGCAGTGGTGGGCATCTGTCTCGCCCTGCCGGCACAATCCAGACAACACATGAAAACATCAGATACCCCAAAGGCACTCGTAACCTACTTCTCGGCCACGGGCAACACCGCCCGAGCCGCCCGGCTGATAGCCGCTGCCACCGGCGCCGACCTCTACGAAATCCGCCCTGCACAAACTTATACGGAAAAAGACCTTGACTGGCACGATGCCCACTCGCGCAGCTCGGTCGAGATGAAGGACCCGAAAGCCCGCCCCGCCATCCAGACACCCAAAGCCGACGTGGAAGCCTACGACGTCATCTTCATCGGCTACCCCATCTGGTGGGACCTCGCGCCGAGGGTCATCAACACCTTCATCGAAAGCCACAACCTGAAAGGCAAGACGGTCGTACCCTTCGCCACCTCGGGCAGCAGTTCGATCACTAACAGCGCCGCCACGTTGAAAAAGGATTATCCCGACCTCAACTGGAAGGCAGGCAAACTGCTGAACCGCGCCACCGAAAAAACGGTAAGCGAATGGGTGGACAGCCTGTAATCCCCGGCCGCAAAAGTGTTATTTAGTCTTACCATATTCGTGGGGATAAGGATGAACTCCGTATCTTTATCCCCATGAAACTGCCCTCGAAATACATCGCCCTGCTCGTCGTCCTCTCGTTGGCGGGCATCTTTGCCTATCAGGCCTACTGGCTGACGGGCCTCTACCGCACCATGCGCACCGATCTGGAACGCAATATCACCGAAGCCATGCGCATCAGCGACTACAACGAGATGCTGGTACGTATCGAACTGATGCAACGCCGCAACAAGGAGCACGGCGAAATTTCCGTATCGGCAGGCTATGGCAACAAGGGAGAGAAAATCGTGCAGAGCAACACAACTTTCCATACGTCTTCCGGCGACACGACCACCCATACGCGGGTAGACACCCTCTACCAATCCGCTACTGCGGATACCACCATGTCCGATGCGATGATCCACAGTAAGGATGGACTCGACATACTGCTCCGCGACCATAACAGCATCACCAATATGGCCGCCTACATACAACGGGGCATGCATTCCGGGCTGGACATCTTCATCGAACCCTCGTTCGCCACCTACGACAGCCTGCTCAACGCCCGCCTGCGTGAGATGGACATCGACATCCGCTACCGTCTGCAATACCTCTACTCGGGATATGACGCCTATGACCGCTGGCTCTATACCGACACCCTTGCCACGGGCGGTACGCCCGGTTACATCCCCGGCCCCGATGCCGTCAGCTACCAGTATGCCTTCTCTTCCTCGGAGCATGATGTTTATCGGCTCACTACCGAGCCGTTGGGCAACCTCGTACTGCGACAGATGACGGGTATCCTCACGACCTCGCTGGTCATCCTCCTCATCCTCGGTTTCTCCTTCTGGTACCTCATCCGCACCATCCTGCGGCAGAAGACGCTGGAGGAGATGAAGAGCGACTTCACCAACAACATCACCCACGAGCTGAAGACCCCCATCGCCGTGGCTTATGCTGCCACCGATGCCCTGCTCAACTTCCATCAGGCCGACGACCCCGGTAAGCGCGAACGCTACCTGCGCATCTGCCAGGAACAGCTCAGCCGCCTGGGCGGACTGGTGGAGCAGATACTCTCCATGTCGATGGAACGGCGCAAGACCTTCCGCCTCCGCCTTGAAGAAATACGGCTGGCCGACCTTCTGCCCTCGCTCGTCGAGCTGCACAAGCTGAAAGCCGACAAGCCCGTCCATATCACTCTCGACATCATCCCCGAAAACCTGACCGTCACTGCCGACCGCACACACCTGGCCAACATCGTAAGCAACCTGCTGGACAACGCCGTGAAGTATTCGCGCGACAGAGCCGACATCACCGTCCGCTGCCGCCGCACCGAAACCGATGGCCGGACGTGGGCAGAAATCAACGTCGCCGACCACGGCATCGGCATTGCCCGCGACCGCCTGCCTCACGTATTCGACAAGTTCTACCGCGTGCCCACCGGCAACCTGCATGAAGTGAAAGGCTACGGCCTTGGCCTCTTCTATGTCAAGACGATGGTGGAGAAGCACGGCGGAACGGTGGAAGTGAAAAGCGAACCAGGAAAAGGAAGTGAGTTTATTGTAAGAATTTAATCGAATGGAAAAGATAAAAGTACTATTAGTCGAGGATGAACAGACCCTCGCCATGATTATCAAGGACACCCTCGAAGGCCAGGGCTTCCTCATCCAAACTGCCGCCGACGGCGAAGAGGGATTGCGCCTGTTCTTTGACCTGCGCCCCGACGTGCTGGTGGCCGACGTCATGATGCCCCGCATGGACGGCTTCGAAATGGTGCGCCGCATCCGCCAGACCGACCGACGCACGCCCGTCCTTTTCCTCACAGCCCGTTCTGCAGTGAACGACGTGGTCGAAGGCTTCGAACTGGGTGCCAACGACTATCTGAAGAAACCCTTCGGCATGCAGGAACTCATCGTACGCATCAAGGCACTGATGGGCCGCGCCTGCACCTACACCCAGCCTGCCGAAAACCAACAGACTTTCTACGAAATAGGCCACTACCAGCTCGACACGCGCCGCCAGCTCCTTCTGCACGAAGGTCTGAAGCAGGAACTTTCACATCGCGAAGCCGAAATCCTGCGCCGCCTTTGCCAAAACCGCAACTGCGTAGTGAGCATGCGAGACATCCTGCTCGACCTTTGGGGTGACGACTCCTTCTTCAACCAGCGCAGCCTGCATGTCTTCATCACCAAGCTCCGCCACAAGCTGGCCAAGGACGACCACATCCGCATCATCAACGTGCGAGGGGTCGGATACAAACTGATTACAGAATAAAAAACCGATAAATAGTCTTAAGACAGAGTGAAGAGTGTCAGGAAAAGCCGTATCTTTGATGCTGACAACAATATATAAAAGATATGAAACGATTCTTAGTTCTCTTTTCACTCCTTGCCATATACTGCGGCATTGCCTTTGCACAGACCGAAGCGACCGCCGATACCTTGCGCCAGGCGACGGGCGACATTCCTCCGACTAGCGACCAATTACTGCCCGACGGTGTAAAAAGCTACGACGGTTTCCTGATAGACATGAACAATCTGGTGAAGCTGCCTACACCAGACATGAACAAGACTTACAAAATCGTTATCCCCGACGCCAGCAAGGATTATAACTGGATATTCCGCCTGAACCCCGATGTCACCTATTCATCGGGACTGAGCAATATGTTCTCCCTGTCGGGTTCACCCTATTTCAGCAGCAATCCGTTCGGCATCATGGGCTTCGGCTTCGGCAACACGACGGACAACCTGCAGATGGGCAGTTTCCGCCTGAAGAACGGCTGGCGGCTGAACACCTACGGCGAATACGACAAGGACGGCTGGCGGGTACCCAACCCTTCGGCCCTGCCCTGGCAGAAGAACAACTTCAAGGGCGCTTTCGAACTGAAGTCGCAGGACGGTTCGTTCGGCATCCGCATTGAGGTGCAGAAGGGACGCGAAAATCCGTTCTTCTATTAAAATCCCGAACATCATGCAACAGAAGATATTGATCGTAGGAGCCAACGGCTTTACGGGCCGGCGCATCCTCGACACCCTGTCGGGCAAAGCAGACTTCCAGGTGACCGGCTGTTCGCTGCACCCTGATATCTGCCCGGACGCAAACAGCTACCGCTTTGTGCAAGCCGACATCCGCGATGATGCAGCCGTCCGCCGCCTGTTTGAGGAAATACAACCCGACATCGTCATCAATACCTCCGCCCTCTCCTCGCCCGACTATTGCGAAAACCACCGCGAAGAGACAGACGAGACCAACATCCATGCCGCCGCCCGCCTGGCCGAAAACTGCGAACACCTCGGCAGCCGCCTCATCTACCTGTCCACGGACTTCGTGTTCGGCGGAGACACCGACCGCCTCTACACCGAGGAAGACATGCCCGCCCCCGTGAACTACTACGGCCGGAGCAAGTGGAAGAGCGAACAACAGGTGGCACGCCTGTGCAGCAACTATGCCGTGGCACGCATCGTGGTGGTCTACGGACAACCCCTGCCTGGCCAGCACGGCAACATCGTACGCCTCGTGGCCGACCGCCTGCGCTGCGGACAGCCCATCCGTGTGGTGAACGACCAATGGCGCACGCCGACCTTCGTAGACGACGTGGCGCAAGGCGTGGAACAGCTCATCAGCCAACCGTCCAACGGCCTCTTCCACATCTGCGGCCCGGAGTGCCTGACTATTGCCGACATTGCCTGTCGCGTGGCCGACGTACTGCAACTGGACGCCTCGCTGATACAACCCGTCAGCACCGCCGAGATGCAGGAAGCTACGCCCCGCCCCCGCTTCAGCGGCCTGAGCATCGACAAGGCCCGTCGCCTGCTGGGCTACCGCCCGCACTCGCTGGACGAAGGTATCCGGGCAATGTTCAGCTGAAAACTGCGCTTTCGCTTTTGTACGTCACTCAGTTTACTTATCTTTGCCATCCGTAAAATCAACAGGAGACTGACCCTCGTGAAAAAGAAATTCATCTCAAAAACGTCGTTGCGCTTCCGCCGCTGGAGTCACAAGAGCTATGCTGCCTTTGCCAGCATCGGGCGGAATGTCACCATCGGACGCCTGTCCAAAGGCGTGGCCGACAGCTCGCTGCGCAAACAGACGGACACGACGGACACACTCCTTCCATCCTTATCATCCATTATGACCATCGAACAACTGAAACTGCGGGTACTGGCAGGCACAGCCCTGTCGCCCGAAGAAGCGGCCTGGCTGGCAGGTACGGCCGACCGCGAGGCGCTCTACCGCGCCGCCCACGAGATTACCGAGGCATGCGCCCCGCGCGAATTCGATATGTGCTCCATCGTCAACGCCAAGTCGGGCCGATGCCCTGAAAACTGCAAATGGTGCGCACAATCCTCCCACTACCACACACAGGCCGACATCTACGACCTGCTGCCCGCCGAAGAATGCCTGCGGCACGCCCGTGCCAACGAAGAGCAGGATGTCAACCGGTTCTCACTGGTGACCAGCGGACGAAAACCTTCCAAGAAACAAATCGAACAACTTTGCGACACGGTGCGCTACCTGCGCCGCCATTCGTCCATCCAGCTCTGCGCCTCGCTGGGCCTGGCCGATGAAGACGAACTGCGGCAACTGCACGAAGCCGGCGTGACGCGCTACCACTGCAACCTCGAGACGGCTCCCAGCTATTTCCCCACCCTCTGCTCCACGCATACGCAGGAGGAGAAGATACGCACACTGGAGGCAGCCCGCCGCGTGGGCATGGAGGTGTGTAGCGGCGGCATCATCGGCATGGGCGAGACGATGGAGCAGCGCATCGAACTGGCCTTCACGCTCCGCAAGCTGGGTGTACAGTCCATCCCCATGAACCTGCTTAGCCCCATCAAGGGTACGCCGCTCGAACATCAGGCACCGCTGGGCGAAGACGAAATACTGACAACCATCGCCCTCTTCCGCTTCATCAACCCCACGGCCTACCTGCGCTTTGCAGGCGGACGTTCGCAGCTGAGCCGCGACGCCGTGAAGAAAGCCTTATATATAGGTATCAACTCGGCCATCGTGGGCGACCTGCTCACCACCCTCGGCTCGAAAGTGGCCGAAGACAAGCAACTGGTACGCGAGGCGGGTTACCGCCTATGCGACTCGCAATTCGACCGCGAACACCTGTGGCATCCCTACACCTCGACCACCAACCCGCTGCCCGTCTATAAAGTGAAGAGTGCGCAGGGGGCGACCATCACGCTGGAAAGCGGCGAGACGCTGGTCGAAGGCATGTCGTCGTGGTGGTGCCAGGTGCACGGATACAACAACCCCGTGCTGAATCAGGCCGTGGAAGAACAACTGAAACGGATGTCGCACGTCATGTTCGGCGGACTGACGCACGACCCTGCCATCGAACTGGGCCGTCTGCTGCTGCCGCTGGTGCCGCCGTCGATGCAGAAAATCTTCTACGCCGACTCAGGCTCCGTAGCCGTAGAGGTGGCGCTGAAGATGGCCGTACAATATTGGGTCGGACGGGGAAAGGAGAAGAAAAACAATTTCGTCACCATCCGCTCGGGCTACCACGGCGACACGTGGAACGCCATGTCGGTCTGCGACCCCGTCACGGGCATGCACTCGCTCTTCGGCAGCGCCCTGCCCGTGCGCTACTTCGTGCCGCAGCCCCGCTCGCGCTTCGACGGCGAATGGAACCCCGACGACATCCTGCCGCTGAAAGAGACCATCGAACGTCATGCCGACGAACTGGCCGCCCTCATCCTCGAGCCCATCGTACAGGGCGCGGGCGGCATGTGGTTCTATCATCCGCAATACCTGCGCGAAGCCGCCCGCCTGTGCCGCGAACACGGCCTGCTGCTCATCTTCGACGAGATAGCCACGGGCTTCGGACGGACGGGACGCCTCTTTGCCTGGGAGCACGCGGGTGTGGAGCCGGACATCATGTGCATCGGCAAGGCGCTGACGGGCGGATACATGACGCTGTCCGCCGTGCTGGCCACGAACGAGGTGGCGGACACCATCTCGAACCACGCCCCCGGCTGCTTCATGCACGGCCCCACGTTCATGGGCAATCCGCTGGCCTGCGCCTGTGCCTGCGCCTCCATCCGCCTGCTCACTTCGGCCGAATACGACTGGCAGGGACGGGTGCGCCGCATCGAAGCGCAGCTGCGCCGCGAGCTGGAGCCTGCCCGACAGCTGCCGCAGGTGGCGGACGTGCGCGTGCTGGGCGCCATCGGCGTCATCGAGACCCGCGAGCCGGTAGACATGGCCTGGATGCAGCGCCGCTTCGTGGAAGAGGGCATCTGGGTACGTCCCTTCGGACGACTGGTTTACCTGATGCCGCCTTTCGTCATCGAGCCGGAGCAGCTGAGCCGACTGACGGGAGGATTGCTGAAAATTGTAGCAGAAATGAAATAACAGAAGACCATGAACTTTACCCAAGAACTGCAACAAGCCCTCGACGCCCTGCGCGCCCAGGACAACCTGCGCCGCCTGCCCCGACTGGAGCACGACGGACGTTACGTCACTACCCCCGACGACGGACGGCGGATGCTGAACCTCTCGTCCAACGACTACCTGGGACTGGCGGCCGACACCGACCTGCGCCGCGAGTTCCTGGAGACGCTGACGCCCGAGACGTTCCTGCCCACCTCGTCGTCGTCGCGCCTGCTGACGGGCAACTTCCGTGTCTACGACGAACTGGAGGACGAACTGGCCCGACGCTTCGGCACCGAAGCCGCGCTGGTGTTCAACTGCGGCTACCACGCCAACACGGGCATCCTGCCCGCCGTGGCCGACGCGCAAACGCTCATCCTGGCCGACAAGCTGGTGCACGCCAGCCTCATCGACGGCATCCGCCTCGCCGCGCCCGCCCGCTGCATCCGCTACCGCCACAACGACCTGGCGCAGCTGGAACGGCTCGTCAGCGAACATAACAATCAGTATCATCGCCTCATCGTCGTCACCGAAAGCGTGTTCAGCATGGACGGCGACCGCACCGACCTGCGCCGCCTCGTAGCTCTGAAGCGCCGCTACGACAACGTGCTGCTCTACGTCGACGAGGCCCATGCCTTCGGCGTCTTCGGTCCCACGGGGCTGGGCTGCGCCGAAGAAGAGGGCTGCACGAGGGACATCGACTTCCTCGTGGGCACCTTCGGCAAGGCCTGCGCCTCGGCCGGAGCCTACGTGGCGTGCAGCCAGACCGTGCGCGAATACCTCGTCAACCGCATGCGCCCGTTCATCTTCACTACCGCCCTGCCGCCCGTCAGCGTGGCGTGGACGCTGTTCGTCGTGCGCCGACTGGTTGCGATGGACGACCGCCGTCGCCACGTCCTGAGCTTGGGCGAACGGCTGCGCGCCCGCCTCGCCGCGCAGGGATACACCTCGCCCAGCGTCAGCCAGATTGTCCCGATGATTGTCGGGCCGAGCGCCGACACCGTGCTGCGCGCCGAAGCCCTGCAACGCCACGGCTTCTACGCCCTGCCCGTCCGTCCGCCCACGGTGCCCGAAGGCACGTCGCGCATCCGCTTCTCGCTGACCGCGGCCCTGACGGAAGACGAAGTGGACGCCATCCCCCTCTGACGACCGCCGAAGCCCTACGGAAATCTGCGGAAAGCTGTCCGCAAGGTTCCGAAGCCCTACGGAAGGCCGCGGAAAGCTGTCCGCAAGGTTCTGAAGCCCTACGGAAAGCCGCGGAAAGCTGTCCGCAAGGTTCTGAAGCCCTACGGAAGGCCGCGGAAAGCTGTCCGCAAGGTTCTGAAGCCCTTCGGAAAGCCGCGGAAACCTGTCCGCAAGGTTCCGAAGCACTACGGAAGGCCGCGGAAAGCTGTCCGCAACCTACAAAAACAACTGATTAACCCCAGAAAACGAATGAAACAACTCTACCTCATCTACGAACATCATCCCCGCCTGCTCCTGTTCTTTGCCGGATGGGCAGCGGACGAAACGCCGTTCCGCCACTACCGCCCGCAGGGAATGGACTACCAGATCTGTTACGACTACCGCACACTGGACTTCGACGCCACGCCCCTGCGCGCCTATGCCGAGGTGCACGTCGTAAGCTGGTCGATGGGCGTATGGGCCGCCTCGCACGTGCTGCCCTCGGCAGGCCTGAACGTGGCCAGCTGCACCGCCCTGAACGGCACGCCCCATCCCATCGACGAACGGCGCGGCATTCCGCCCGCCATCTACCAAGGTACGCTCGACGGACTGACGGGCGCCTCGCTCCACAAGTTCCTGCGCCGCATGTGTGCCGACAGCGCCGCCTTCCGCGAGTTTCTCGACCGCACACCCCGCCGCCCGCTGGACGAAATACGCGACGAGCTGGCCTGCATCGCCCGCCTCGACGCCACGCTGTCCGACGCCGCGCTGACGTGGACCGAGGCCGTCGTGGGCCACGCAGACCGCATCATCCCGCCCGCCAACCAGCTGACGGCCTGGCACGAACTGGGTACGCCCGTCCGCGAGACCGACGACGCGCACTACCAGGAAACCCTCTTCAACCATTACCTGCAAGACCGATGGACAAACGCCTGATAGCCGAACGATTTGCCCGCGCCCGCGCCACCTACAGCCGCGAGGCGTGCGTGCAGCAGCAGGTGGCCGAGAAGATGACCGCCCTGCTGCGCCATGCCCTGCCCGACGCCCGCTTCGACCGCATCGCCGAGTTCGGCTGCGGCACGGGATTGTATTCGCAGCTCATCCACGACACGTGGCACCCCTCGCTGCTCCACCTCAACGACCTCTGTCCCGAAATGCGCTTCTGCCTGGAGGAACTGACCGCCCGGCCCGGCGTGGCGTTCGAGGCGGGCGATGCTGAGACCTGCCCCCTGCCCGGCGGGCTGGACCTGCTGACGTCGTGCTCCACCCTCCAGTGGTTCGCCTCGCCCCGCGAGTTCTTCCGCCGCGCCGCCTCGCTGCTCCGCCCCGGCGGCGTGCTGGCCTTCACCACCTTCGGCCTGCGCAACCTGCTCGAGATACGCACGCTGACAGGCAACGGGCTGGACTACACGCCTCCCCAGCAACTCCGCCGCGAGCTGGAAGACGCCGGCTTCTGCATCCTCCACCTGGAGCAGGAAGAGGCTGTCCTCCGCTTCCCCACCCCCGTTGACGTCCTGCGCCACCTGCGCATGACGGGCGTCACCGGCACGGAGAAGCAGACGTGGAGCCGCGGACGCCTGCAAGCGTTCTGCGACGAATACGTCCGCCGCTTCGGCTCGCCCGAAAGCGTGAGCCTGACGTATCAACCGATATATGTGATTTCTTCCAAAAAAACACCAACAATATGAACAACATCTACTTCATCAGCGGCATCGACACCGATGCCGGAAAATCCTACTGCACCGCCTGGTATGCGGCGCAACTCATCAAAGAAGGCCGACGCGTCATCACCCAGAAATTCATCCAGACAGGCAACGTGGGCCACAGCGAGGACATCGACCTGCACCGCCGCCTCATGGGCACCGGCTACCTGCCCGAAGACCGCGAAGGACTCACCATGCCCGAAATCTTCTCCTACCCCGCCTCGCCCGACCTGGCCGCACGCATCGACGGCCGCGAAATAGACTTCGAACGCATCGGGCAGGCTACGCAGGAACTGGCCCGCCGCTACGACACGGTGCTGGTCGAAGGTGCCGGCGGCCTGATGGTCCCCCTGAAGGACGAGTACCTCACCATCGACTACATCGCCGAACGGGGCTACCCGCTCGTCTTCGTCACTTCGGGCAAGCTGGGCAGCGTGAACCACACCCTCCTCAGCCTGGAAGCCGTGGCCCGCCGTGGCATCCGGCTCGACACCGTGCTTTACAACCTCTATCCCACTCTGGCCGACACCACCATCCAGCAGGACACGCAGCAGTACCTGCGCCGCTACCTCGGACGCCACTTCCCACAATGCCGCTTCCTGACGGTACCCGTGCTGGAAGGGTAAGAAAAAAGGACGGGCAGGCAGTACAAGGTGTGGACGAAAATTTGTACTTTTGCGCAACACTATAACGAAACAAAATGGAAGCATTCGCATTCGACACAACAGAACAATACCTGCTGGCAGCAACCGGCATCCTGCTGGCCGTCCAGGCCCTCTACTACCTCGCCCTCTACAACCGCATCCACCTGCGCAGCCGCAAGGCCGGGCGCGACGACCTGCACTTCACACAGGAGCTGCCGCCCTTGTCCGTCATCATCTGCGCCCACGAAGAAGTGGAAAATCTGCGCCGCAACCTGCCCGCCATCCTCGAACAGGACTATCCGCAGTTCGAAGTCATCGTCATCAACGACGGTGAAAAGAGCGAAAGCGAAGACTACCTGACCCAGCTCGAAAACCACTACCGCAACCTTTACCACAGCTTCGTACCCGACTCTTCGCGCTACATCAGCCGTAAGAAGCTGGCCGTCACGCTGGGTATCCGTGCTGCCCGCTACGATTGGCTGGTGATGACCGAAGCCAACTGCTGTCCGCAAAGCAACCAGTGGCTGCGCCTGCTGGCCCGCAACTTCACCTCGCGCACCGAAGTGGTGTTGGGCTACAGCGGCTACGAACGCGGCCGTAACTGGCTCCACCGCCGTGCCGCCTTCGACAGCCTGTTCACCGCCATGCGCTACTTGGGCTTCGCTCTGGCTGGCAGTCCCTACATGGGCATCGGCCGCAACCTGGCCTACCGCAAGCAGCTCTTCTTCGACCAGAAAGGCTTCTCCGCCCACCTGAACCTGCGCCGCGGCGACGACGACCTCTTCGTCAACCAAGTGGCCCGCCGAGAAAACACCCGCGTGGAAACCGATCCGGCAGCCGTTGTCCGTATGCAACCCCTGTTCCGCACCAAGGACTGGCGCGAAGAAAAGATAGGCTATGCATCCACCGCCCGCCTCTACCACGGCGCACAGCGCTGGATCCTGGGATTCGAAACTTTCAGCCGCCTGCTGTTCCATGCCGCATGGATAGCGACGGTCGTCTTGGCTGCCCTGCATACCCACTGGTTGGTGGCAGCTCTCGGCTTCCTGCAGTTCGTATTCCGTTTCGTGATGCAGGCACTTGTCATCAACATCACAGCCAAAGATCTGGACGAGAAATACCGGCATTACTTGCTCCTCCCCATCTTCGACATCCTGCAGCCGCTCCAGTCCCTGCGCTGGAAACTCTACTGTCTTTTCCGCGACAAGCGGGAGTTCCTGCGGAAATAAAAATTTCTCCCCTTTTCCCCCTTTCCTCCACTTCCTCCCCGGTAGGAAAGGGGGAAAAGAAGATAATTACAGGATTCAAAGATATACCTAATCATAACCCGAACCCTACCAGCTCCGTACTTTCTCCCTATAAAGGTACCTGTAGACGGACTTGGTATAGACCTGGTACGGAGGAGGTATGGAGAAAGTGTAATAAAAGACATCATTTGCAGCGATTTACACAAGATACACCTATTATTCTCTTTTCCTCCTTTCCTACCGGGGAGGAAGTGGAGGAAAGGAGGGAAAAGAAAAAGTATCCATCATTCGTAGCGCATGGAGTCGGCTGGGCGGATACGCGTAATGAGATAGGATGGACCGACCAGCATCAACACCGAGGCAAGAAGTGTACCAACATTGAGTAACAGAAATATCCACAGATTGAAAGAAACAGGAACAGTATCCATGTAGTACGTAGTAGGATCGAGCTTGAAGAGCCCGAAGAAACGCTGTACAAAATAAAAAGCCAGCCCGATAGCATTGCCCCACAGCATTCCCTTACCAATGAGGAATACCGAAAACCACAAGAACAAGTGACGGATGGTGCGATTATCAGCTCCCAGTGACTTCAGCACACCAATCATTGATGTGCGCTCGATAATGATGATGAGTAGTCCCGATATCATGGTGAAACCCGCCACACCAATCATCAGCACCAAAATCACCCAAATGTTGACGTCCAAAATGCCAAGCCAGGCAAAGATGCCAGGATTGAGCTGTTCAATGTTGCGGGCACAGAACTCTTGTCCATAACGGTCGGTTTTTCCCTCCAGACCGGAAGCCAGTTCCCACGTAATATCTTCCAAGCGGCTGTAGTCGTTCACTGTCAGCTCCAGTCCGCTAAAGCGGTCGGTTTCCCAACGGTTCAGACGGTTCACCGTATAGAGGTCGGTAACAAGATAGAGGTTATCAAACTCGGTCAGATTGGTCTGATAAATGCCTGCGATGATCAAGCGGCGCGCCCGGATATTATCCTGTATGAAATAAGTATCTATCTTGTCGCCTAATTTCAGTTTCAGTTTGTCGGCCAATGAACGCGAAATGACTACCCGATTGGACGAAGCCGTATCGCTGAACTGAGGCATCTCGCCTTCGAGCAAATGACGACGGAAGAACCCCGTATCATACTCCGGCCCGATACCCTTGAGCAACATGCCTTGAAAAGCCTCGTCCGTCTTGATCATTCCCGCCTTGAGCGAATAGCGCTGCACGTGGTGGATGTCTGTATTGGCACGCAGTGAATCCAACTCTGCCGTCGTCATCGAGATAGGAAGCGACTCATAAAGAGAACCGGCATTAAGGTTGGTTATTTGTATATGCGAACCGAAGCCTGCAATCTTGTCGCGCACCTCTTTCTTGAATCCGACAATGACAGACACAGTTACAATCATCACCGCCAATCCGATAGCAATGCCAATCATAGCAATGAGTACCGCCGGCCGCGAAACCTGTTTGCCGGAATCATTGTCACGATAGATACGATGAGCGATAAATAGAGGCAGGTTCATAATAAGTTACTCCGTTCTTCCTGGGTATGCCTCCAACGCTTTTTGAAGTACAAAGAGGGCACGCGTCAGATCTTCCTTTTTCAACACGTAGGCAATGCGTACTTCGTTGCGTCCAGCACCAGGTGTGGTGTAGAAGCCCGATGCGGGTGCCATGAATACCGTCTGACCTTCGTATTCGAAGTCGGACAAACACCAGGCACAGAACTTGTCCGAATCGTCCACCGGCAACTTGGCCACGGTATAGAAAGCTCCCATCGGAATGGGCGAATAGACACCGGGGATACGGTTCAGTCCGTCAATGAGGCACTTACGACGCTCCACGTATTCGTCGTACGTATCACGCAGGTAGTCCTCTCCTGCATCAAGCGAAGCCTCCGCAGCAATCTGTCCAATCAAAGGAGGACTGAGACGGGCCTGGCAGAACTTCATTACAGCATCGCGAATTTCCTTGTTCTTTGTAATCAGCGCACCAATGCGAATACCGCACTCCGAATAACGCTTCGATACAGAATCGATAAGCACTACGTTCTGTTCGATACCCTCCAGATGGCAAGCAGAGATATAGGGCGAACCGGTATAGATGAACTCACGGTACACCTCATCCGAGAAGAGGAAGAGGTCATACTTCTTCACCAGGTCACGTATCTGGTTCATCTCGCGGCGGGTATAGAGATACCCCGTCGGGTTGTTAGGATTGCAGATGAGGATGGCACGCGTACGCTCATTAATCAGCTCCTCAAATTTCTCCACCTTGGGTAGCGAAAAGCCTTCCTCAATGGTGGTAGCTATGGTACGTATCTTGGCGCCGGCCGAAATGGCAAAAGCCATGTAGTTAGCATAAGCCGGTTCGGGCACAATGATTTCGTCGCCCGGATTCAGACAAGCCATAAAGGAAAAAAGCACCGCCTCCGATCCACCCGAGGTCACGATGATATCATCCGCTGTCAAATGGATGTTATATTTCTCGTAGTAGCCCACCAGCTTCTCACGATAGCTACGGTAGCCCGCGCTAGGACTGTACTCCAGCACCTTGCGGTCGATATTGCGAATGGCGTCAATGGCCACCTGCGGTGTAGGCAGGTCGGGCTGTCCAATGTTCAGATGAAACACATGTATGCCCCGCTGCTTGGCAGCGTCGGCCAGTGGAGCCAGTTTACGAATGGGAGATGCGGGCATCTCCGTCCCCCGGATAGATATTTTCGGCATGAGTTTTTCCTTTTTACAGTTTAGAGTTTTGCATTTGCTGAAACTTTCATTCCAATCATTTAGAAGTTGCAAATGTAGCGATTTATTTGATACCACAGGAAAGCATGGCATAAAAACTTTAAAAAGCTTATCTATATTAAAAACGTTATGCCATATGAAAAGAAACTCTTACCTTTGAATAACAAGAAACCATCAATCAATATACCATGGTCATCAACCTCATAACTTTTGCCTCGCTGCTTCATAAGCAGGCATCCGTCCGCAGTTCCCATGAAATTGTTCTTGCCGAACTGGAAAAATATTTCACCGTACGCTTCGTAGACTACCAACAAATGAATAGCCTCACTCCTGATGATTTCAGCATTCTGTTTATCGCAACTGGAGGAGTGGAGCGACTAGTCATACAGCATTTCGAACAACTTCCCCGCCCTACCATATTATTGGCAGATGGTATGCAAAATTCACTCGCCGCAGCCCTCGAAATTTCATCCTGGCTCCGAACCCGTGGCATGCGAAGCGAGATTTTGCACGGAGAGCTGACAGAAATCATTAAACGTTTGCTTGTAATGTACAATAATTTTAAAGCACAACGCAAGCTTAACGGGTCCCGTATCGGAGTTATTGGCACCCCATCCAGCTGGCTTATTTCCAGTAACGTCGATTATCTGTTGGCAAAACGCCGTTGGGGAATAGAATATACCGATATTCCTTTAGAACGTGTCACAGAATATTTCAACAGTATCTCAGATGACGAAGTGGGCAATGCCTGTGCTGAGTTGGCAGAAAAAGCATTAGCCTGTCGAGAGGCCTCACCGGAAGATATGCTGAAAGCCATGAAGATTTATAAAGCACTAAAACGAATTGTAGAGGAAGAAAAATTAGCTGCTTTGACATTGAGCTGCTTCAAGCTGATTGAGTCGACAGGAACAAGTGGATGCCTGGCGTTATCTTTGCTAAATGACGAAGGCATTATAGCTGGATGTGAAGGAGACTTGCAATCCATATTTACAATGTTAATTACCAAAACACTCACCGGTCAAGCAGCTTTCATGGCCAATCCATCTATGATCAATGCGCGCACCAATGAAATCATACTGGCCCACTGTACCATAGGATTAAAGCAGACTGAACAATTCATTCTACGCAGCCACTTTGAAACAGACATGAGCATCGGTATTCAAGGATTGCTTCCCTTGGGAGATGTGACAATCGTGAAATGTGGAGGAGAATGCCTGGATGAATATTACCTAACGACCGGCAGACTGACCGAAAATACCAATTATATCAACATGTGTCGTACACAGGTACGAATCAAACTGGATTCTCCAGCAAGTTATTTTCTAAAGAATCCACTAGGTAATCATCATATTTTAGTGCATGGTAACTACAAAACTCTGTTTGACGAGTTTTTGCAAGTAAATGCATGCAAACGAACCGAGTAACAGAAAAATTACCTCTTCTATACCTTAACAAGTTTGCGCAATTGCTACATAAATTGAAAAACAGAAGTTCAATCTATGCAACAATTGCGCAAGCTATCATAAATACTCACTTTGCAACAGAAGTGAGTATTTTTTCAATTTCATCCTGTTCCTCAACGCTAAAAGCTGTATTACGCAAGGCCTTAAAATTATCATCCAATTGTTCTACAGAGCTAACGCCAACAATTACAGATGTAACCAAATCATCTTTTAACAGCCAAGCTAAAGCCATTTCAGCTAAGGTCTGTCCACGACGCCGGGCGACCTCATTCAAAGCTCTCACTTTGTGCATTACATCTTCTGTCAATGCCTCCTGTTTCAGAAAACCGCCCCGAGCTATACGCGAAGTGGCAGGAATGCCATCAAGATAACGTCCCGAAAGCAATCCTTGTGCCAATGGCGAAAAGGCAATAAAACCAGTACCATTTTCCGCTGCTTGCTTCAAGATTCCTGTTTCTTCCACTTTTCTGTCCAGAAGGTTATATCTTCCCTGATAAAGCAGGCAATGAACATCATGGCTTTTCAAATAATCATAAGCTTTCTGCGCCTCTTCCAAAGGATATTTGGAAATGCCTACATAAAAAGCCTTTCCCTGACGAACAATATCCACCAATGTCTGCATTGTTTCTTCAAGCGGCGTATACGGATCGAAACGATGTGAATAGAAAATATCCACATAATCAAGATTCATACGGCGGAGACTTTGATCAAGACTCGCCATAAGAGATTTACGCGAACCCCATGTACCATACGGTCCAGGCCACATGTCGTGTCCTGCCTTGGTAGAAATGAACAATTCGTCACGATACGAAGCAAAAGAATGTTTCATCACATATCCGAACGTTTCCTCTGCACTGCCAGGAGAAGGTCCATAATTATTAGCCAAATCAAAATGGGTGATTCCACAATCAAAAGCATGATGTAGCTTACGACGGCTTTCAGACAATGTATCTACATCGCCAAAATTATGCCATAACCCAAGCGAGATTTCCGGTAACAGAATTCCGCTGTGGCCTGCACGACGATATTTCATCCCTGCCTCATAACGGGTATCAACAGGTCTATAATTATTCTCTGTCATTATCATAAATGCTATTATACCACAAAAAGAAAAATTCCTCCCGCTGCAACATTCAAACTAGAACAGGAGCGGAAGGAATTTATGATATCAAAAACTTATATCATTCAAATGCCCAGCGATGCACGCACTGCCTTCACCTTTTCTTCAGCATCGGCATTAGCTCCGGCATAGCACTTCGGGCAACCCATTTCGCCCTTCACCTCAATGTAGAACTTGATCTTCGGTTCCGTACCTGAGGGACGGACAGAAATCTTCGTACCGTCTTCCGTGAAATACTGGAGCACGTTCGATGATTCAGGCATGTCGAGCTTGCTTATCTTGCCAGCAGCATCAGTCATCTCAAGCGTTTTGTAGTCTTTCACTACACACACCTTCGATCCTCCGATTTCCTTCGGCGGATTAGCACGGAAGTTGTCCATCATAGCCTTGATTTCTTCGGCGCCGCTCTTGCCCGGTTTCACCACGTTGACGGTAGTTTCTTTCGAGAAACCATATTCTACATAGATACCCATCAGCACATCGTAGAGCGTCTTTCCCTGATCCTTGGCCCAGGCACAGATTTCAGCCAGCAGCGAGCAGGCCGAAACAGCATCCTTGTCGCGCACAAAGTCTTCAGCCAGGAAACCATAGCTTTCTTCACCGCCACCGATGTACTGCTGCTTGCCTTCGCGCAGGCGAATTTCACGAGCAATCCATTTGAAGCCCGTATAGCAGTCGAGCATCTCGACATGATTCTTGTCAGCCACAGCCTTAATAAGTTCGGTCGTCACGATGGTCTTCACAATAAAGTCGCCCGGCTGCATTTTGCCCGTAGCCAGACGATTCTTGATGATATAGTAAAGGAAGAGCAGACAAGTCTGATTACCGTTGATGAGCACCCACTCGCCCTTGTCGTCCTTGCAAGCCATGCCTACACGGTCAGCATCAGGATCACTGGCCATCACGATGTCGGCATCGATTTCCTTGGCCAGCTTAATGGCCAGCGTCAGTGCTTCAGCATTCTCGGGATTGGGCGAAACAACCGTCGGGAAGTTACCGTCTTTCACCATCTGTGACTCCACGCAATGTACATTTTCAAAACCCCACAGCTTCAATGAAGCGGGAATGAGCGCACGTCCAGCACCGTGGAGCGGCGTATAGACAATGCTCAAATCCTTCTGACGCTTGATGACTTCGGGGTCGATAGAGATGGAATGTACCTTCTCCAAGTATGCTTTGTCCACATCCTCGCCGATAATCTGGATAAGTTCCTTATTGCCGTTGAATTTGATGTCAGCCACCTTCACCTTGTTCACCTCATCGATAATAGCGGTATCGTGCGGAGCCAGCACTTGTGCACCGTCGTCCCAATAAGCCTTATAGCCGTTATACTCACGTGGATTGTGGCTAGCCGTGATATTGATGCCGCTCTGGCAACCCAAATGACGAATAGCGAAGGACACTTCAGGCGTAGGACGCAGATCGTCGAACAGATAGACCTTAATACCGTTAGCCGAGAAAATGTCGGCTGAGATTTCAGCAAACTTACGGCTGTTGTTACGACAGTCATGACCTACAACGACAGAAATAGGTTGACCAGCAAAACACTTGTTCAGGTAGTTGGCCAAACCTTGCGTAGCGGCACCCACAGTATATATGTTCATACGATTGCTACCGGCACCCATAATACCGCGCAAGCCACCCGTACCAAACTCCAGATCTTTATAGAAGCTTTCTATCAGCTCCGTCTTATCGTCGTTTTCCAGCATTTTCTTCACTTCGGCCTGAGTCTCAGCATCAAAAGCCGGTCCCAGCCACTCTTGAGCTTTCTCAGTAACCAATTTAATCAAATCTTGATTTTCCATAAATCTATTATTTTATAGGTTAATACATTATCTGTTTTACTGTCCGACAAAGATAATCAGATAAAATGAAGAAACAAATTATTCAGGAATTTTATATCGGTCTCCTGTTTGTTTCACATATTCTTCAAGAAACTCTTTCGGATAGCCTGGACGGATGACACCGGCCGGTTGACCGATGGAATTACGTTCAAACTTACCGTCCTTTACGCGCTTCACCACACCGTCATTATATTTAACAATCAAGAATTCACCAAGGCGTTTCCAAGCGTCATGTGTGCTCTGAGCCGTCATCACGGTGTAGTTCGTCAAGAATTCCTTGGCTTTGGCAGGATCGGTTTCCAGCAATTTCACAGCAACAGCTTCGATACCTTCCTGTGCCTGGTTGAAAGTAGTCTCGATTTCGTTCTGCACGGCCCGCACATCATCCATCATCAGATCATAGCGCGGATATACCATGTTGGCCACCCAGTTGTATATCCAGAAGGAAGACTTCCAGGAGAAAGTAATATAATCGGCACCGTCTACACGTGTGTAGCACTCAGGTACACGAGCAGCGCAACAATAGACAGGCGTGAACACCGTCATGTTGGCATCGTCCAGGCCGAACCACAGCACGCCACCCACGGCATCGGGCAGGTTTTCGCGCATCTGTGCTACGAACACGAAGCCGCTCTGCTGGGTGGAAATGGGACGTTCGTTGAAGTATTTCTGTCCGTTCACTTCAAACTCCAGTGGTGAGAGCCGGTAGGGAGTATGATAAGGACCAGCGCCAAAATCCTTTGTGATGTCGAGTGCCGTGCCTTCGTAGTGGTCGCGCATGGCGTTCTTCACATCTTGCACGGAAATTTTGCGGTTAGGTTTTACATAAAGAGGCATCGGCTCATCGGTCGTACCCTGAATATAGGGCAAAAACTCCTCGCCGCGATCAGTGAACATGTTGAAGTAGCTCCACACGCGGGCCTCGCAATAGCGGCGTGCGCCAAAGTCGAGCGGCGCATAGGCCTTAGAGAAGCTGAAGTCCTTGTTCACCCCATTGAAGTAGCCCTTCTCGCGGGCAAAAGAAATGACATCAGGCGAATACATGCAGTTTTCCTTGTCGCTCATGTCGAACTGATGGATACGGCTCTGGTTGGCATGAGCCGAGATACAATCGTCTGGCACACGAACAGCCACCCACACGGCACCACGTACGCCGGGACCCTTGCCTATCATCTCCATAATCCACACTTCATTGGGGTCGGCAATAGTGAAAGACTCGCCACTGCTATAATAGCCATACTCCTGCACCAGCTCGGTCATCACCTTGATAGCCTCACGTGCCGTACGCGAACGTTGCAAGCCCAGGTAAATCAAGCTACCATAGTCGATAACACCTGTCGTGTCCACCAACTCGGGACGCCCGCCGAAAGTGGTCTCTCCAATCGTCAGCTGAAATTCGTTCATGTTGCCCACTACATTATAGGTTTGACGAGCCTGTTCTATCTGTCCCAGGTACTTACCCGTATCCCACTCATAAACATTGATCATCGTTCCCTTCTTGTGCATGCCAGCAGGGTAGTGATACAACTCGCCGAACAGCGAATAGGAATCGGCCGAATAGGAAATGATGGTCGAACCGTCGGCCGACACGTTCTTGCCCACAATAAGATTGGTACAAGCTAGTGTATCAGCTACGGCTGCTGCCATACAAACGACAGCAAGGGTCAATCTTCTAATCTTCATAATCGATAACTTTTATTATTTGAATATTAAGTATTTACCACACAAATCGATACTGACGTATAGTGACGTTGCCGCAACCGTCAGTGACACTCATCACCAGCACGTGACTGCCGCCTTTCTTCACCCGACGAGGGTCAAGTTGGCACACCAACTCTCCCTTCACAGAGTTCGGTTTGCCGAAGAGAGCATATTTTCCGTCGATGGTACCACGATAGGAGGCGATGCCTGTCTGTGCGTCCTTTGCCTTAAAAACGATACGTCCCGTACGTCCCCAACCGGCCTGCCCTACAGGCGTCAGTATGGGTGGAACGGTATCAATAGCTACGGTGTAGGTAGCCAGATCGCGCACCTTCACCTCCATGTAGCCGTTCACGTAGTGACCACCCATGTTGTATTTACTGCCTTTAGCACTAACACTCGCCACGTAGTACTTCGTGCTGTCGGCCAACGGACGGTGACGCAATCCGATACGTAGATTGCATGCCTTGTGCAAGGGAATGTTGCGGTCGTTCAGTTGATAGGTAAAGGCTATGTCACCACTATCGCCACGAACCGCATAATTCAGATAAGCATCTTCGTAGAGTACGCCGCGGGGCAATACCAGCTCAAGGCCAGGTTCCTGCAGAAAATTCACCTTGTCCCAACGGAAATGATACTTCTCGCGATGTTCCACCACAGGAATCTCACTCCGACGGCCCTGCACAGTGAAGCGCACCTTCGACTCGTTACCCAGCGCATCGCGTAGCGTATAGACAAAGCGATAGGGCCGCTCCTCGTCGATGGTCACCAGTCCGCGTTTGCCGTTGGAGGCATGCAGCAGGCGGAGGCGGTTGCCGGGGTCGATGAACGACTTCATGTACTGCCCGTAGGTCCAGGAGTTGATGTAGCGGTTCTCGTCGTAGGCAAAACGATCCACTACACTACGAAAAACTTCCTGCCCATCCACTTCGAGAATCACCGTATGTACGCCGTAACGGTTATGCACCCCGTCCATGTAATCATAGGCACGGATACCTGCTCCTATCTCACCCCAAGCCGTGATGCCCGTCGTCTGGTTCAGACCAAAAGTTTGTCTCGTCGTCTTGCCATTCACCACACCCCGTCCACGTTGCGGAAAGAGCATGATGCCCTGTGCACGCGGCGCCGTATGATCCTTCACCTGTCCGGTAAAGAAAGGCAACGGGTCTACATAGTCGTCCGTGGCCGTCTCGATAACGTCCAAATGTAAATGAGGTCCAAACGAATAACCTGTATTGCCGCTATAAGCAATAATTTGTCCTGTCTTGACGGGATATTCCCCTGCCTCAGGCACAATCTCTACTTCCCAGCTCTCCTGCTCATATTGCAAATCCTCCACACGTCGAGCAATATCGCCTACGAAAGCTTCCAAGTGACGGTTAATAGTAGAATAACCATTGTTATAGACGACATCGAGCACGTAGCCTGATCCATGTGTTACACGGATACGTGAAATGTACCCGTCAGCCAATGCACGTACAGGCTTTCCTGTCACCCCTCCCGTCTTAAAGTCAAGCCCCCCATGAAAATGGTTAGCACGAAGTTCGCCAAAATTGCCACTAAAAGTAATAGAATGAGCAAAAGGATTTATAAAACGAACAGTATCTTCCGATACTGCAAATGGTTTGGCAGAGATATTCCCAAAGTAGACAAACAGTCCACATAATAATAAAATATATTTCATCATTTATCGTCTCATATTTATTTGTTTAAAATGGATAACCTACCGCAAAGTGAAAAGCAAAATCACGACTGAAATCTGGATGAACAATAGGATAACGATTCCGCCCACTTTCGTAAACAGGATTGATAGCCTTCATACCAGCATCAAAACGTAAAACGAAAAAATCCAGATCCAAACGGATTCCCATACCATAAGCGACAGCTATCTGCTTGTAAAAAGTATTAAATTTAAATTGTCCCCCCGGTTGGCTTTCATATTCATGCAAAGTCCAAATATTGCCAGCATCAACAAACAATGCCCCATGCAGTTTCCAAAAAAGATGCGTACGATATTCCACACTGGCATCCAGTTTGATATCTCCCGACTGATTTAAGAAATTGTTTCTATCGCCAACATAGGAACCAGGCCCCAGTTCTCGAACAGACCATCCACGGACGCTATTAGCTCCTCCAGAAAAATATCGTTTTTCAAATGGAACAACACTCGCATTTCCATAAGGGACGGCAATACCTCCACCTACATGAAATGCTAACGAATTACGATTGTCAATTACAAAATTCTTCGCATAATCGATATCTCCTTTTATGTATTGGGCAAAAGGAATATTTAACAATGTATATTCACCTGACTCATTTTTTTTCATCCCGGTCAGCTTGGCCAAGCCATACAGTAAAGAACCTGCAGATTCTATATTGATACGCACAGAATAAGAATTGCCCAACAATGCATTATTCATCAATGCCTGGCCAGCACTGTTATAAGTATAGCTATAACCCGAACGAACAATAAAACGGTCTTCATAATTATAAGCCAATATATAATTCTGCTCCTTGTCAAGATAGATTTCACGAAAAGCAGGATCGATCCATGGCATATATAAGTAATTGATGTCGAGCAAATCTATACGATGTTGCGAACGCTGCCGTTGCATTCCCCAGCGATAGCTCCAACTACCTGATGCCACAATACGAGTGAACTCTGGACGCATCTGATAATTGTATTGCAATCCAAATTCAGTAGTTGCCCTAATTGTACGTCTAAAATCTCTACTTAAAAAAGGGAACATGAAACGAGGGAAATTGATTGTCGCTTCAGCCCCCAGTTCCATATAATTTTCTTGATTATATCCACTTTTCAAGGGTGAAATAGCCTCATAGGCTCCACGAAAACGAAGCATCAAAGCTTCGGAACCTCTGAACAAGTTACGATGCTGGAAAGACACTGCTGCCGCTGCACCCAGGTCACCTGCTGAATTTGTACCTTCAAGCTCAAATGAAACAGACTTGTGTTTGCTTTTGGTCAACATGATATAGGCATCCAAACGAGTACTGTCCTCACGTTCTTCGACAAAACGGATATTGGTATATTTCAATGCCTGCAAACGACCAAAATTAGAATAGGTACGCTGAACCTTCCGTTCATCATATAAATCACCCGGCAAAATATGAAGATTATTCTCCAAAAGTTGAGGCCTCAGATATAACTTATCCTTATAATAAAACGAAAGACCGTTGTAATGAAGAGAATCATTCACTTCAATACTATTAGCGGAAGACTGCAACACATTGTAGTCAGTCACAAAACCTACTTTTCCGATCGTATATTGACGATGCTGCTGGCTTCCCGTTCCTCCCCGCTGCCTGTAAGGCAAAAGGTGAAGAGTCAAATCCACAAGATAAGTATTGCGTGCAGTATCAGCAGTATAAGAAAGAAAATCCTTATTGAATTTATAATAACCATTCCCTAACAAATTATTTGTAATACGTTGCCGCTCGGCATCCAGCTGATTCACATCAAAACGCATACCTTCAGATAAATAGGTACCCGCCGAATCGAGCTGCATCAAATTACGAATATTGTCGTCGGGAATATCATAACGAACAGTCCTCACAATGTACGGTTTTCCTGTAGTCACGTTATAGACAAGCCGTATCTTTTTCTTTTTCACATGACATTCCGTCTCAACAGAAGCTCCCATATAGCCCATATTCTGAACTGCTTTGGTCATCTCTTCACGAGTACGATCCGCATCTTCTTTCCGATAAATCACAGGAGCATCCCCAACCTTACGCAACACTCGGTTTATCCACCGAGTACTGTCGGCACCTGACCAATTATAGACATACAGCTGAGTCTTGAACAAACTAAACCATTTGGCATTAGGATTCTGTCGTACATACATGGAAAGGCTGGAAGGCTTTACCTCTTTATTATCCGTATGTATACTCACTTCGTCCAGCAAATAAGAGCCATCGGGCACATACTTAGTAGACGAACAAGAGACCGACAGCAACAAAGCGAGAACGGATATTACACAATACAAGCCTTTCTTCATATCAGCACACACATATAAACTGCGACAAATATACCTTATTTTTTCGGTTTGCAAAAACAAATAGGCCCCAAAGAGCATCATCCGAATACCATCTTTTGTTCCAGAAAATAAAGTACTACTTCAGCTTCGTAAAGTCCCTCTTTAGCGCGCTAAAGTGCCACTTTACGGAGCTAAAGTCCATGTTTACAAAACAAGGCCTGAAAGCAGCACATACGACTTATATCTTCACGATGCACATTGTTTTGATTATCTGAAAATAATGACGTACATTTGCGAAAAAGATAAAGAAGCGGAATATGGCACTGAGCAAAAACAAAATTAAATATATCCATTCCCTGGAACTCAAAAAGAACCGAAAAACAGAAAAGGCATTTTTAGCTGAGGGTCAAAAACTCGTAGGAGATTTATTGGGACATTTTCATTGCAGATTACTGGCTGCAACAGACAAATGGTTCATAAACAATAAAGAACTACAACTAAACGATGTTGGTGAAACATTGATAGTAAACGAAGAAGAGCTGTCACGTGCCAGCCTGCTAAAAACACCGCAACAAGTACTAGCTGTATTCGACCAACCGGAATATCCGACAGATCCGTCGGTTATCGGCCATTCTCTATGCCTGGCTCTGGATGACATACAGGATCCTGGAAATCTAGGGACCATCATACGCCTGGCTGACTGGTTTGGCATTGAGGACGTATTCTGCTCACCCCAAACGGCAGACATCTACAATCCTAAAGCCATGCAGGCCACTATGGGGGGCATTGCACATGTAAGAATACACTACACTCCCCTGCCCGACCTGATACGAAACTTAGAAACGGACATACCAGTATACGGAACCTTTCTGGATGGAGAGAACATGTACGGAGAAAAGCTTTCGAAAAACGGTCTGATCGTGATGGGCAACGAGGGGAACGGTATCAGTCCGGAAGTAGGCAGCCTGATCAACCGTCGGCTCTATATCCCCAATTATCCGACCGGACGGGAAACTTCGGAATCGCTCAACGTAGCCATCGCTACTGCAGTAGTTTGTGCCGAGTTTCGGAGACAGGCTCCATCCTTGTAAAATCAAAAGGAAACAAAAGGACAGGCACCAAACACAACATACGCTCCACAACTTCTACAGGAACTTCAGAAAGAATATCCTTAGAATTGAACGAAAGCGCAGATACATCTGCCTCCAAAGGAACTAAAGCAATAACCCCCGGTTTCCATTCTGTACTTTCTATTTCGTCAGACATGGGGAAAAGAGCTTCCACACAATTTTCGTGCATCTGCACAACATAATGCCATAAAAAGCCATGTCCTGGTAAATACAGGTAATGAGAAGCATACCGTTTCATCACTCAAATCCTTTCAGCCTAATTTACCCTTCTTTTTTGCAAACGAGGACGAGCTTCCTATTTTTGTGGTTGAACCAACGTAGACGATGGTTTAGGTCGCATGCGAGGTACAGCATTCAGCTCTTTCTTATCCGACTCCAAGCTGTCCTTATCTATATTCTCCGGTTCCTTTTTCACATTCAAAGTATCCTTTTCAGCAGCTTTCAAAGTATCTGTCACTGCAACAGCTACAGAATCGGCACTATGATAACGCATGAGAGAAATCTTATCAAGCAACAAAGACTTTTTCTCCGAACTAGAATAGTAGACAAAACCGTTCACTTCTTTAAGTTCTCCCATCGTGTCGCTTTGTAAAGATATAGAATAATCACCCGTAGTGAAAATCTTACGAAAAGCACTAATTACACTATCATTTTTATAATGTAGGGACATGGCCATGATAGGAGCAGAAATACTATCAAACTCCTTGTCAGGATACAGAAAACGGATATTCCAACGTAATGTATCACGACCGAAAAAGTTACTGTCTGCAGGCAGCGAAAAGGTCACTTTATTATTCAACGGCATCCCCGACAACCGATAAAGCTCCTGTCCAAACCAGACATCCACACTATCACCGGGAGCTGAAGTTTGAGGCTTACCTTCACGCAAAGCCAACAAATCCTCAACAGTTGCTTTTTCTGCTTTCAGCCGTGCATTGATATTTTCATAAATCTTACTTAAGACTTCTGGATTTCTAGCATACCAAACCATTGATGAATCAAATTGTGCTTCTGTTATTCCGTATTTCTTGTAAACAGACTCCACGTAAAGTACACGCTTATAATTCTCATTATAAGATAATGCTTCACCCAATGCTTTGGCTATATGATAGTCATAAAGTACGTCCTCCATTTGTTTATCCGACAATACCGTTTCAGGACGTTTTACCTGACACGCAAATAATGTCCAGACTAAGAAAACGAACAGACCACACCGTTGAATTTGATTGCTACGTTTCATCCTTTCTTTGTCACTTCATGATAAGCTTCATTCAAATATTTGCTATAGAACAGCAACAAGGCGACAATGCCACAACTGATTGCAGCATCCGCGAAATTAAATATCGGACTGAAAAAAATAAAATGATCTCCCCCGACAAAAGGCATCCATAAAGGCCAATTAGCTTCGATAATAGGGAAATAAAACATATCTACTACCTTGCCGTAAAACAAAGGAGCATATCCTCCTCCCTCTGGCAGAAATGAAGCCAGTTGGTAACTGGTACTTTCACTAAACAGTACGCCGTAAAATACACTGTCAACAATATTGCCCAAGGCTCCCGTCAAAACCAATGACACACATACAATGAAGCCAGTCTTCATCTTATGCTGTACAAATTTATAAAGGAACCACCCGATAACAGCTACTGCAACAATGCGAAATGAAGTCAAGAATAACTTTCCGACAATCTCCATTCCAAAAGCCATTCCGTTGTTTTCTGTAAAGAATATATAAAACCATGTAGGAGGTTCGGCTTGAATGCCTAATTTGTCGTATAGCCAGCCAATAGCATTAATGCTATCATGCCAATACATTCCCGTCTTTACAGCCACTTTTATCAACTGGTCTACCAACAATACCGAGAATATCACAAACAAAGCTATCCGCCCTTTTGTCCAAAAGTTCTTCATTCCCTTATGCATTCCAAAAAAGCACAAGCTATAGGAGCACAAAGACACAGGATCCTTGCACAGCCCATAGCCTGTTTAATGTTTCAAATTACTTTTTACCGCTATTCTTAGCTTCGATGCTCAAAGTAGCATGAGGAACGGCACGCAGGCGTTCCTTCGGTATCAGTTTACCAGTCTCACGGCAAATACCATAAGTTTTGTTTTCAATACGCACCAAAGCAGCCTGAAGTCCTTGGATAAACTTCAGCTGGCGTTGAGCCAAGCGGGTAGTCTCTTCCTTGGACAACGTATTGGCCCCTTCTTCCAATACCTTATATGTAGGAGACGTATCATCTGTATCATTGCCGTCGGCTCCGGTCAGACTGGCTTTCAGCAAATCGTAGTCACGTTGCGCCAACTCCAACTTTTCCAAAATAATGGCGCGAAACTCTTCCAATTCTGCATCTGAGTATCTTGTCTTTTCTGCCATAATTGTAATGTGTTTAGTTTGTTTTGGTATTAAATTATCTTTTCCAATCTCTATCAGTTCTTTTCAACCTTCACAAAGAGCGAGAAGTCATCGAAGTTCAATTCGGTACCTTCTTGTACTTCATCAACTAACGTAAGTGAGGTTGCCAGAACTTGGTTGCAAATATAGTCTTTATATTCGTTTACCGCATCATCTGTCTGCGTATTTTTAGACAATGTAATATTTATTTTGTCGGTAATTTCAAAGCCGCTGGACTTACGAATGTTCTGGATGCGGTTCACCAGCTCGCGGGCCACACCTTCGCGACGCAGATTTTCGGTAACTGTAACTTCCAGTGCCACAGTCAGTCGGCCTTCGTTGGCTACCAGCCAGCCAGGGATGTCTTCGCTGAAGATTTCCACGTCGGCAGCCTCAACTACGGCTTCCGCACCGTCCAAATTGAAGGTATAGCAGCCATTCTTTTCCAGTTCAGCGATGGCTTCCTGTGACATTTCCGCTACAGCGGCAGCCACGGCCTTCATCTGCTTGCCGAACTTCGGACCCAGCTTCTTGAAGTCGCACTTCACTTTCTTCACCAGTACGCCGGCGGCTCCGTCAACGAACTTGATTTCCTTCACGTTCACCTCGTTCATGATGAGTGTCTTCACGGCTTCGATGTGGGTACGCTGTTCTTCGTCCACTACAGGAATCATGATACACTGTAGCGGCTGACGTACCTTGATGTTCACCTTGCGGCGCAGGGCGAGTACCATGGACGTGATGTCCTGAGCCACCTGCATACGAGCTTCGAGTTCGGTATTGACCAATGTCTCGTCGCAGACGGGGAACTTGGCGAGGTGGACAGAAACCACCTGGTCACGGCCGGTCACAGCAATCAGGTCGCCGTAGAGCATGTCGGCATAGAACGGTGCGATGGGCGCCATCAGCTTGGCCACCGTCTCGAGGCAAGTATAGAGGGTCTGATAAGCCGAGAGCTTATCTTCGGTCATACCACCACCCCAGAAGCGTTTGCGGTTGAGACGCACATACCAGTTGGACAGGTTGTCGTTGACGAAGTCGGAAATCAGACGACCGGCCTTGGTAGGCTCGTAGTCGTTGTAGCAGGCATCCACATTCTTCACCAGCGTATTGAGCAGGGACAAAATCCAGCGGTCTATCTCGGGACGTTTCTCCATGGGCACGTCGGCTTCCTTGTATTCGAAGCCGTCGACGTTGGCATAGAGGGCGAAGAAGGAATACGTATTATATAAGGTACCGAAGAACTTGCGGCGCACTTCCTCCACACCTTCGACGTCGAACTTCAGATTGTCCCACGGCGAAGAGTTGGTAATCATGTACCAGCGCAAGGGGTCGGAACCATATTTCTCGATGGTCGAGAAGGGATCGACGGCATTGCCCAGTCGTTTGGACATCTTGTTGCCGTTCTTGTCGAGCACCAGACCGTTGGAGATGACAGCCTTGTAGGAAACGCTGTCGAACACCATCGTAGCGATGGCATGGAGCGTGAAGAACCAGCCGCGTGTCTGGTCAACGCCTTCGGCGATGAAGTCGGCGGGATATACCTGATGGCTGTCCAGCAGCTCCTTGTTCTCGAACGGATAGTGTATCTGCGCATAGGGCATGGAGCCGGAATCGAACCAAACGTCAATCAGGTCGGTCTCGCGCTTCATGGGCTTGCCGTCCTTCGAAACGAGGATGATGTCGTCCACGTAGGGGCGGTGCAGGTCTATCTTGTCATAGTTCTCCTTCGTATATTCACCCGGCACGAAGCCTTTGTCCTTGTAGGGATTGCTCTTCATGAGGCCGGCAGCCACGGACTTCTCTATTTCGTTGTAAAGTTCTTCTACGGATTCGATGCACTTCTCTTCCGTGCCGTCCTCGGTGCGCCAGATGGGCAGCGGCGTACCCCAGTAGCGCGAACGGCTCAGGTTCCAGTCGTTCAGGTTCTCGAGCCACTTGCCGAAGCGTCCCGTACCCGTTGACTCGGGCTTCCAGTTGATGGTCTTGTTCAGCTCCATCATGCGCTCCTTGCAGGCAGTGCTGCGGATGAACCAGCTGTCCAGCGGATAGTAGAGCACCGGCTTGTCCGTGCGCCAGCAGTGCGGATAGTTGTGCACATGCTTCTCTATCTTGAAGGCCTGGTTGGCGGCTTTCATCATCATGCAGATGTAGAAGTCGAGCGACTCGGCTGCCTGGGCGGCCTTCTCGTCGTACTTGCCGTCGACGGTGAATTGCGGGTCGTAGGCATTCTTCACCCAGCGGCCTTCGTACTCCTTGTAAAGGTCTACGTTGACACACTCCTTGACGAAGCGTTCGTCCAGTTCATCCAGCAGGTAGAACTTGCCCGTGAGGTCCACCATGGGGCGGGTCTCGCCGCGCTTGTTGATCATGAACAGCGAGGGGATACCGGCCGCACGTGCCACGTTGGCATCGTCAGCACCGAAAGTCGGGGCGATGTGTACGATACCCGTACCATCCTCGGTCGTCACATAGTCACCGGGGATGACGCGGAACGCCTTGGCCGATGCTTCCTGCCAGTTGCCTTCGTTGTCCAGCTCGGTGGGCTTCACCCAGGGGATGAGCTGTTCGTACTCCATACCTACAAGGTCCGTACCCTTGTACTCGCCTACCACCTTGAAGGGGATCAGCTTGTCGCCTGGCCTATAGTCCTCTAATGCAACGCCTTCTGCCTTTTTGTTGAAGTGCGTATAGAGCAAAGCCTTGGCCAGTACGACGGTCATCTTCTCGCCCGTATAGCCGTTGTAGGTCTGCACAGCCACGTAGTCAATCTTCGGGCCGACACAGAGAGCTGTGTTGCTGGGCAAGGTCCAGGGCGTGGTGGTCCAGGCAATGAAGTAAGGTGTACCCCACTCTGCCATTTCGGGCTTCGGGTTCTTCATCTTGAACTGGCCTACCACCGTCAGGTCCTTCACGTCGCGGTAGCAGCCGGGCTGGTTCAGCTCGTGAGAGCTCAGTCCCGTACCTGCGGCGGGCGAATAGGGCTGGATGGTATAGCCTTTATAGAGCAGGCCCTTCTTGTAGAGCTGCTTCAGCAGCCACCAAAGGGTCTCGATGTAACGGTTGTCATAAGTGATGTAAGGGTCTTTCATGTCCACCCAGTAGCCCATCTTGTGCGTCAGGTCCTCCCACTCTTTCGTGAACTTCATCACGTCCTTGCGGCAGGCGGCGTTGTAATCGGCCACGGAGATGGTCTTGCCGATGTCTTCCTTCGTGATGCCCAGTGCCTTTTCCACGCCCAGCTCCACGGGGAGTCCGTGCGTATCCCATCCGGCCTTGCGCTTCACCTGGAAGCCCTTCATCGTCTTGTAGCGGCAGAAAATGTCCTTAATGGTACGAGCCATGACGTGGTGAATGCCCGGCATACCGTTGGCCGAGGGAGGCCCTTCGAAGAATACGAAGGAAGGACATCCTTCACGTTCTGTCATACTCTTGGCGAAAACCTGGTTTTCGTCCCATTTCTTCAATACTTCCTTGTTGATTTCCGATAGATTAAACTTTGAATGTTCGGCAAATTTACCCATGGTTTTATTTTTGTTTTTATTTTGAACGTTGCTTATTGGAGGCTGCCGGTCACGCATCCTTCAGATACTTCGAACCAAACCTCCTGTTTTAAGGCTGCAAAATTATAAAAAAAGTGGAGAAAAGCGTTGTTTTAGAGAAGAAAAACATTTGTATGCCAAGAACAGACACATCCTGACACAACCTCCAAAATGCCTTTTATCAGACAAAAGGCTGACTTTACAAGCCGAAAGCATAGTTTTTCACCACCTAACACAGTGCTTTCTGAATCCCTAACACAGTGCTTCCTCAGTAGTTCACAAAGCACTGTATGACACCCTCACAGAGCACTTCATCAGACCCTCACGAAGCACTGTATGACACAACCACTCTCTATTTCGATATGTAAAACAAAAAGGGAATTCACTCTTAAAGCGAATTCCCTTAATATATTGATGATTATCTATCTAATGTCAGCCTTCAATGGCAGCTTGAGCCGCAGCCAGACGCGCGATAGGTACACGGAACGGTGAGCAGCTTACGTAGTTCAAGCCAACCTTGTGACAGAACTTCACGGACGACGGTTCACCACCATGTTCGCCACAGATACCACACTTCAAATCCGGACGGATGGCACGACCCTTCTCAGTTGCCATCTGAACCAACTGACCTACACCATTTTGGTCGAGTACCTGGAACGGGTCTACCTTCAAGATCTTCTTCTCCAGATAAACCGGCAAGAAGGAAGCGATATCATCACGTGAGTATCCGAACGTCATCTGTGTCAAGTCATTCGTACCGAATGAGAAGAATTCGGCCGACGAAGCGATGCGATTAGCAGTCAGGGCTGCACGCGGTACTTCGATCATCGTACCTACCTTGAACTCGATGCTGTCACCTACTTCTTCAAACAGTTTGGCAGCCTCAGCACGGATTACTTTCTCCTGTTCCTTAAACTCGTAGAGGATACCAGTCAACGGCACCATGATTTCGGGATGTGTCTCCACACCTTCCTTCTTCAGTTCAAGAGCAGCGCCCAAGATAGCGCGTGTCTGCATCTGAGTGATTTCAGGATAAGTATTACCCAGACGGCAGCCACGGTGACCCAACATCGGGTTGTGTTCGCACAAAGCCTCAACACGCTGCTGGATGTATTGCAGGCTAACGCCCATGGCTTCAGCCATTTCTTGCTGTCCCTTCAGATCGTGGGGCACAAACTCATGCAAAGGCGGGTCGAGCAGACGAACAGTGACAGGATAACCCGCCATTGCCTTAAAGATACCCTTAAAGTCAGCCTGCTGGTAAGGCAGAATCTTCTGCAGCGCCTTGCGACGGCCTTCAGCATCCTCAGCCAAAATCATTTCACGCATAGCCTTGATCTTCTCGCCTTCGAAGAACATGTGTTCCGTACGGCACAAGCCAATACCAACAGCACCAAAGTTACGAGCCACGGTAGCATCGTGAGGCGTATCGGCATTTGTACGTACCTGCAACTTAGCATATTTATCGGCCAGCTTCATCAGCTCGGCAAAATCGCCGGACAACTCGGCAGCCTTCGTTTCCACCTTTCCTTTGTATACTTCACCCGTACTTCCATTCAACGAAATAAAGTCGCCTTCTTTCAAAACAACACCGTCTACTTCCACTGTACGAGCTTTATAATCTACGTTCAATGCGCCTGCACCTGATACACAACACTTGCCCATACCACGAGCTACTACAGCAGCATGCGAAGTCATACCGCCACGAGCTGTCAGGATACCTTCGGCCACAGCCATACCAGCAAGGTCTTCGGGAGATGTTTCGATACGAACCATCACCACGCGCTTACCGGCAGCACGCCATTCAGCTGCATCATCGGCAAAGAATACAATCTGACCACAAGCAGCACCCGGAGAAGCAGGCAAACCACGAGTCAGCACCTTAGCCTGTTTCAAAGCAGACTTATCAAATACAGGGTGAAGCAACTCGTCAAGCTTATTGGGTTCGCAACGCATCAAAGCTGTCTTTTCGTCGATCATACCCTGACGGAGCAAATCCATAGCAATCTTCACCATAGCAGCACCCGTACGCTTACCGTTACGTGTCTGGAGGAACCAGAGTTTGCCTTCCTGTACAGTGAACTCCATATCCTGCATATCGCAATAGTGGTTTTCAAGCTTCGTCTGCAGAGCATCCAGTTCTTTATAGATTTCAGGCATAGCCTCTTCCATGGAAGGATACTTGGAAGCACGTTCTTCTTCGCTGATACCTGCCAGTTCAGCCCAACGTTGTGAACCGATCTTGGTGATTTGCTGCGGCGTACGTATACCAGCTACCACGTCCTCACCCTGCGCGTTGATCAGATATTCGCCATTGAACAGGTCTTCACCCGTAGCGGCATCACGGCTGAAGCAAACACCTGTAGCTGAAGTATCACCCATATTACCAAATACCATCGCCTGGACATTAACAGCCGTACCCCATTCATCGGGTATACCTTCCATCTTACGATAGAGGATGGCACGTTCGTTCATCCAAGAATCAAATACTGCACAGATAGCGCCCCACAGCTGTTCGTAAGCATATGTCGGGAAGTCCTGTCCGGTACGTTCTTTTACAGCGGCCTTGAAGCGCTTTACCAGTTCTTTCAGGTCTTCCACCTCCAATTCATTATCCAGCTTCACGCCTTTTGCGTGCTTCACGTCCTCAATAATAGCTTCAAACGGATCGATGTCATCCTTGTTGGTCGGTTTCATTCCCAACACAACATCGCCATACATCTGTACAAAACGACGATAAGAATCCCATGCGAAACGCGCATTACCCGTCTTACGGGTCAAGCCTTCCACAACCTCATCGTTCAAACCCAGGTTCAGAATAGTATCCATCATACCCGGCATAGAAGCACGGGCACCCGAACGTACAGATACCAACAGCGGATTTTCCACATCACCGAACTTGGAAGACATCAGGCTTTCCACATGTGATATGGCTTTTTCAACATCTTCTTTCAACAATTCAACCACTTTGTCGCGTCCCATTTCGTTGTACTCAGTACAAACTTCTGTTGTAATGGTAAATCCCGGAGGTACCGGCACTCCAATCAGATTCATTTCGGCCAGGTTCGCACCTTTACCACCCAACAGATTTCTCATGTCGGCCTTGCCTTCTGCATGGCCATTTCCAAAGGTATAAACTCTTTTTTTATCCATAATATTAAAAAGGTTTTGAATGTGCTTTTCTCAATTCATGTGCGCAAAGCTAAATATATTTCACATACTATAAAACTTTTTGCACAAGAATTTTAGATAAAAATGCAATTTCGACATTGCAATCTTTATTATTTCTCCAAAACATTAATATTTACCGAAAAATAGCTATTTTTGCAGCAGAATTTATTAGACTGGTGTAAAAGTGGCAAGAAAGAGAAAAGAACTTCCTCTACTGGAAAAGGTAACAATAACAGACGTGGCTGCCGAAGGAAAAGCCATCGCAAAAGTAAATGATCTGGTTATCTTCGTACCTTATGTTGTACCTGGAGATATAGTCGACTTACAAATCAAAAGAAAGAAACATCACTACGCCGAAGCAGAAGCGGTAAAAATCCACGAATACTCCCCCAAAAGATCCGTTCCATTCTGCCAGCACTATGGCGTATGTGGCGGATGCAAATGGCAAGTACTTCCTTATGCTGAACAAATCAAGTATAAGCAAAAACAGGTAACCGACAACCTGACGCGTATCGGGAAAGTGCAATTACCGGAAGTTTCTCCCATTTTAGGTTCAGACAAGACAGAATTTTATCGAAACAAACTGGAATATACATTCTCCAACAAACGTTGGCTTACAACTGAAGAGGTAGAACAAGACGTGGTGTATGAACAGATGAACGCTGTGGGCTTCCATATTCCCAACTCATTTGACAAGGTACTGGCCATTGAAAAATGCTGGCTTCAGGACGATATATCCAACCGTATCCGTAATACAATCCGCGACTACGCATACGAACATAACTATACCTTCAACAATATCCGTACCCACGAAGGTATGCTGCGCAACCTTATCATACGTACTTCATCAACAGGTGAACTGATGGTTATATTGGTGTGCCGCATCGAACGAGACGAAGAAATGGTACAGTTCAAAGCGATGCTTCAATACGTGGCCGACTCGTTCCCCGAGATCACCTCCTTATTATATATAATAAACAATAAGGTAAACGACACAATTACCGACCTCGATGTGCAAACATTCAAGGGCAAGGACCACATCTTCGAAGAGATGGAAGGGTTGCGCTTCAAAGTGGGACCCAAATCGTTCTACCAAACAAATTCAGAACAAGCCTATAAACTGTACAAGGTAGCACGCGACTTTGCTGGACTAACCGGTAACGAACTGGTGTACGATCTTTATACAGGCACAGGAACCATTGCAAACTTTGTATCCCGACAGGCACGCCAAGTCATCGGTATCGAGTACGTGCCCGAAGCCATCGAAGATGCAAAAGTAAATTCAGAAATCAACGGCATCGACAATACACTCTTCTTTGCCGGCGACATGAAAGATATCCTGACACAGGACTTTATCAGCCAGTACGGACGGCCCGATGTCATCATCACTGACCCACCCCGCGCAGGCATGCATCCCGACGTCATCAACGTTATTCTGGAAGCACAACCCCAACGCATTGTCTATGTCAGCTGTAACCCCGCTACACAAGCCCGTGACCTGCAACTGCTGGATGTGAAGTACCGCGTCAAAGCCATACAACCCGTTGATATGTTTCCCCATACACACCATGTGGAAAATGTTGTACTGCTTGAACTGAAAGAACAATCTGCAACTGAAAACCAATAAAAATCTCTTCACGTGTCAAAAGAAAAAATAACTGCAAGGGCTCGTGCCCAATATACGGATTACTTTGTCAAAGAGCCGATGGAACTGATGGAATTTCTGGCAGCCAAGATGCCTCAGGCAAGCCGTACCAAGCTGAAATCGCTTCTGAGTAAACGTATTGTGTTTGTAGACAACGTCATCACCACCCAATATAATTTTCCCCTGCAGCCCGGAATGAAGGTACAAATCAGCCGCGACAAGGGCAACCGCGAGTTCCACCACAAGCTGCTGAAAATTGTCTACGAAGACGCCTATCTCATCGTTGTAGAGAAAATGCAAGGGCTGCTCTCGGTCAGCACCGAACGGCAGAAAGAGCGTACCGCCTGTACTATTCTGAACGAATACCTGAAGCGTTCGGGACGCAACAATCGTGTCTACGTAGTACACCGCCTCGACCGTGACACTTCCGGACTGATGATGTTTGCCAAAGACGAAAAGACGCAGCATACACTGCGCGACAATTGGCATCAGATTGTATTTGACCGTCGTTACGTGGCCGTCGTGGCAGGTGAAATGGAAAAAGAAAGCGGCATCGTCCGCTCCTGGCTGACGGACCGAACACTGTATGTTTACTCCAGTCCATCGGATGACGGCGGAAAGGAAGCCATCACACATTACCGCACTATCAAGCGAGCCAACGGATATTCACTCGTCGAACTGCATCTTGAAACAGGGCGAAAGAACCAGATACGCGTCCACATGCAGGACCTGGGACACCCCATCATTGGTGACGGACGTTATGGCATCGAAGACCTCAACCCCATCGGCCGTTTGGCACTCCATGCATTCAAGCTCTGCTTCTATCATCCCGTCACCGGAGAAAAGATGGAATTTGAAACCCCCTATCCACCCAGTTTCAAGAACCTGCTGGTAAAGAAATGAACTGACACGACCATCCCAACGGTTTCCCAGATATAAAAAACGCCATGGATTTACAGGATTGAAAAGTGTAAATCCATGGCGTTCGTATTTCAAGCCGAATGATAGAGTGCCGTCAATAACCTTCTTCTGTCAGCACGATGATTTCTCCGTCCAATCTGCCGGAAAGGTAATGTTCGCGTACCCATACGTTTTCGAACACTTTCTCGCCGGTAGTAAATGTCAGAAGCAAAGCTTCTTTGCTATTATCTACCCATCTCCATGAAAATTCCCGATCTACGGAAGTCTTTCCATCTTCGTCGTACGTCACGGTCAATTCTTGTCCCTTCTGGTTTTTCGAATAGAAAGTCAGCTTATATTGGCGCACTACGGCACCATCCTGTTCGGTCTGCATGATCCAAGTCTTGTCGCACAAGCCTTCATCTGTATTCTTAATGGTTTCATAGACGATATCGTCACCACACGACAGAAAGAGGAATGACAGCATGCAGGCTGTCAGCATTTTCACAAAATTACAAGTTTTCATAAATCTGTTTTTATTGATAACGGCGGCAAACATAATGAAAAAAACAGGATGAGACAAGCTTTTTGCCAAAGGCGTTTAAACTTTCCGATGATGACACTGTCTAACAAAATAAGAAACTTAACTTAAAAAAATGACGATTATGAAGAAATCTACAACTATCCTTTTATTGGCAGCTGCGCTTTCTTTCGGCTACCTGCCTACCTGTACGATGAGTGTCGAGGCCTCTAATCCGACTGCCGTGACTGATAAAGATCCTAAAGACCACAAAACAAAGAAACCTCACCACAAGAAGCCCGAGCCGCCTCATAAAGTCCATCACCGGAAACCCGAGCCGCCTCACAAAGTTCACGGTCACCGTCCACCCAGAAGACCGATGCCGCCCGTAGGGACACATTACAGGGAACGTCCCCAGCACTGCATAAGTATCAGCTTCAACCATGCGCCCTACTTTTTTGCAGAAGGTATTTTCTACCGCTATGCCAATGCAAGTTACGTCGTGGTACGCCCCGAAATAGGCATGATTGTGCCTCTCTTGCCAGAAACCGGCGTGTACCGGATTAAGAAAAAAGGAGAGACACTGTATGTTTGCCACGATGTCCTCTACCGTCCCTTCAAGTCCGGAGGAAACCTGCACTTCAAGATTGTAGGTTTCCTCTAACGGAGCAGCCTTTACTCCGGCAGGTTGTTGCTGGAGTAGAGGCTGTCGATGATTCCATCGGCCAAACCGATGACGGGCACGTGGACGTACTGCGCCTTTACCGTTTCGGCAATGGTCAGGAATATCCGCGCGGCGGGGACGATGACGTCGGCCCGGTCTGCCTTGAGGCTGAATTCCTTCATGCGCTGCTCGGGCGTCAGGGGGCTGAGCTGGTCGTAAAGTTCCTGCAAGGAGGCGATAGGCATCCGCTGGAGCTTTTTGTCTTTCTTGTCGGCCAGACGATAAAGCTTGTTGATATTGCCGCCCGAACCGATGATGTTGATGTCGGGGAAGTCAGCAGTCAGGCGAGTCAGGTCGTCTTTCATCTGTTCCCAGACCTCTTCGCGCACTGCGTTGCTCAACATGCGCACGGTACCTACGTTGTAGGAAAGCGACTGTACCAGCACGCCGTTCGTCAGGAGATTGATTTCGGTGCTTCCACCGCCCACGTCGACGTAGATGTAGTTGCCGGTACGGTCTTCGAGGCACTCCACGTGGTTGTTGTAAATCATGCGGGCCTCTTCCTGTCCGTCGATGATTTCGATGCGGATACCCGTATCTTTCAGTACTTTCTTGATGACGGCCTTGCCGTTACGGGCGTCACGCATGGCCGAGGTGGCGCAAGCGCGGTAGTCGGTCACTTCGTATATCTTCATCAGCTGGCGGAAGGCTTTCATCAGGCGACGCAGTTTCACGGCTTTGCCGTCCGAAAGCTCGCCCAGCGAGAAGACGTCGAAGCCCAGACGGAGGGGCACACGGAGCATCATCACCTTCGACAGCCGACGGCTGACCAGGTTTTCGTTTTCTTCTTCTTTCTTAATCAGGAGCCGCACGGCGTTCGAGCCGATATCGATGGCGGCATAACATTTCTTACACATATCTTTTTCTTATTTTTTTCAGGTTGAACATCATTTGCCTGTTTCGGGATTCCGTCCTGCACGTTGCAGGAAGCTTTCCAGCTCCGGGATTCCGCCCTGCACGCTGCAGGAAGCTTTCCAGCTTCGGGATTCCGTCCTGCACGTTGCAGGAAGCTTTCCAGCTTCGCGATTCCGCCCTGCACGCTGCGGGAAGCTTTCCAGCTTCGCGATTCCGTCCTGCACGCTGCAGGAAGCTTTCCAGCTTCGCGATTCCGCCCTGCACGCTGCGGGAAGCTTTCGCAGTCCGCGATTCCGTCCTGCACGCTGCGGGAAGCTTTCGCAGTTCGCGATTCCGCCCTGCACGCTGCGGGAAGCTTTCGCGCTCCGCGATTCCGTCCTGCACGCTGCGGGAAGCTTTCGCAGCAGATTATTCGGCCGGGTCGAGTGGCAGGAGCCGGTTCGCCTCCTTATAATACCGGTACAACTCCTCTTGCGAACGGAAAGGACTCTCCTCGCCTGTCGTCCAAGGCTCGTTCCTTCCCCTGCCGTCGACGATGCGTCCCTGCATCGTATCGCGCAAGCCGTAGTCGATGACACGGGCCAGGTCGGCCTTGATGGCGGGGTCGTAGACGGGTGCCACGACCTCTACGCGGTTGTCCAGGTTGCGGGGCATCCAGTCGGCCGAACCGATGAAGCATTTTTCCTCGCCTCCGGCGGCAAAGATAAAGATGCGCGAATGTTCCAGATAGCGATCGATGATGCCGCAGATGCGTATCGTGTCGCTCACGCCGGGGATGCCGGTGACCAGCGAACAGTTGCCTCGCACAAGCAGGTCGACAGGCACGCCACTGGCCGACGCCTCGTAGAGCTTCCGCACCATGTCCGTGTCCGTGATGTGGTTGATCTTGACACGGATATAGGCGGGCTTTCCCTGCTGGCGGTTCTTGATTTCATTGTCTATCAGACGGAGGAAGCGTTTCTTCATCTCGTTGGGCGAGACGAGCAGTTCCTTGAAGGAAACGGGTACATAGGGCTTCTCGATGAAGGTAAAGACGGAGTTGACATCGCGCACCACGTTGCGGGCAGCCGTCATCAGCAGGTAGTCGGTATAGACGCGCGCATTGCCTTCGTGGAAGTTTCCCGTACTGATGCAGGCGATGTCGCGCCCGTTCTTCATGCCGATGTGGGTGATTTTGGAGTGCACTTTCAGGTTCTCCACGCCGAAGATGACATGGATGCCGGCATCCTGCATTTTCTTCGACCAGCTGATGTTGGACGCCTCGTCGAAACGGGCCAGCAATTCGATGACGACCGTCACCTTCTTGCCGTTACGGGCGGCACAGATGAGGGCGCGCACCACTTTCGAGTCCTTGGCCAGGCGGTAGAGCGTGGTCTTGATACTCTTCACCTCCTTATGGATGGCGGCCTCTTGCAAGAGGCGGATGTAGTAGTCGAAGCTATGGTAAGGCACGTGGATGAAGCGGTCGCCCTTCTGCACTAGCCGCAGCAGGCTCTCGCCGCTATCCAGTTCAGGACGTACCAAGGGTTCCCAACGTGGGTATTTCAAGTCCTTCCGGCCGCAATCGGGGAAGGACATCAGGTCTTTGTGGTTATGATAACGACCTCCGGCCAGCACAGTGTCCAGCTTGTCGAGATTCAGCATGTTCATCACACGCTTGTGCAGGTCTTTCGGCATGGCGGCGTCGTAGATGACGCGCAGAGCATCACCCTTCCTCCGACTCTTCACTCCCTTGGATATCTTCTGCAACATGCCGTTGCGCAGGTCGTTGTCCATCTCCATCTCGGCATCCTTCGTAAACTTGAAGGCATACGCTTCGAAGTGGTCGTAGCTCAGTCCGCTGAAAATCATCGGAAGGCAGAATCGGATGACATCGTCCAGGTACATCAGGTAGTTGTTGCCGTTCTTGTCGGGCAGTCGCACAAAACGTCCGCAGACCGAAACAGGCAGTTCGATCAAAGCATACTCGGCTTGCTTCTTATGTTCGGCCTGCATCTTGACGGCCAGGTAGATGTTCTCGTCCGTTTCGTCGGCCAGCTGCTTCACCGCCGAAATCCACACGGGACTGACAAATCCGCTCAGCTGCTGGCGGAAGAACGTACGCACATACTGTTGCTGTTCCTCGTCAAGTTCATCCTCCTTCAAAAGGCAGATATGCTCGGCACGCAGCTGCTGGGTGACATCACGAATGGCCAGTTCGTACTCCTTGGCGTACTTATTGTTCAGCTTGGTGATCTGCTTGATGAGCTGCCGGGCATGTTCGCGTTCGGCCTTCACACTCCGGTCCTCACACTCGGCGATGCGGCTTAGCGTCGCCATACGCACGCGGAAGAATTCGTCCAGATTGTTTGAGTAAATGCCCAGAAATCCCAACCGTTCCAGCAGCGGGATCTGTTGCTTGGTGGCCTCCTGTAAAATGCGTCGGTTGAAATACATCCAACTCAGATCACGCTCCACATATGCCTCCGACAAGTTTTTCTTGTTGACCGTCCTTTTTGCCATAAGTTTCATTATTTTTCCGCAAAAGTAGAGGACGGGTATTACATTCAGATTTCAAATCCGTTACAATATTCATACGGTACTCCCAGTGGCAACCGACCGGAATGTACAGCTTCCTCCAGCGCCTCCAGGATGATGCGCTCGGCACTCCGCGCCCAATAGCGGAACTCCACGTTCGGACGATAGTTGCGTTCGAAGTCCAGCAAACGCTGCAAGTCGAACGAATCGGCCACGATGCCTGCCCCTGTCCGTGCGGCATCATAGGCGTTGCAGTCCTGCTCGATGTGGGCAGGCACCATCAGCAGCGGCTTTCCCAGATACATGGCTTCACAGACCGACTCGAACCCCGCCGTCGTGGCGTAGGCACGGCAGCCGGACATGTAGCGCAGAAACTTCATGTCGTCTATCTGGTGGAAAGTCAGCGTGTCGTCCATGCAGCACGTCTCTTCTTCACCAGGCTTGTCCCAAAAGAAATGGAGAGGTACACGCGGATGGCGGCTGTGCCACCCCAGAACGTCGTCGGCAAACCCTGCGTTAAGCAAGTAGCCGTGCAGGTAGTCGCCCCTTTCGCTCTCACAAGCCAACACTTCCGACCGCAGCAGCGGAGGAACCACACGAATGCGTGAAGCCGGACTGTCATCCATCGGACGGAAAGACAACGCCAATCTGCGGCAGGCTCCGATACTGGTCAGACGGGTGAAGAAGCGCAACAGAGAAAGACTCCATCCACTTTTTTGCGGAAAGTGAAATTCAGGATGCAGGAAAAGATACTGATGTCCGATGCTGACCTGCGGCACCGATGGACGGAAAAAGAAATAAGTCAGTCCCGTAAGCAGCTCATAGAAGTTGACAACAAGTTCGGCTTCCGTTTCTCGAATACGACGATCTATGTAACGCATACTGCGGAAGTAGGCAGGCAAACGCAACAGGTTGTAAACCACACTGCGTGTCAGGCTTACCCGGCGGTTGGCCGGTGTAGGCAGGAAATTTGGACTCAGGAAACGTTTGACGGGCGCCTTGATGTTCCGGTTGAAGAAGCCGGGCAGACGACGCGAACTACTCTGGCCCACCAGCACCTCGACCACGTCGTAACCATTACGGCGCAGTATGCCTTCCAATGTAATAGCTTGGGTGAGATGTCCCCGCCCTTCGCCCTGAATGATGAACAATACTTTCATAGGACTTCAATGTATATAATAGATGTGTATTCCACAAATAAAGATTTCAAATCAATCCGCACCTGCATCACGCAGATGCGGAATCCAAAAGAGAATATATGAATTTACGTAAGAAATGCCTCTCTCCGTATCGAGGTCAGATATATTCTTCGACCATGAACATATCGCTGACAAAATCGTCTACGACACGTTCCAAGTTCTCGCAAGCTTCATCCGGCGTTTCGCCGTACGCGCTGCACAACAGGTTGTTCATGTAGTAAGCAAAGAATCCGCCGCCGGCGGCAGCTTCTACAGTGTAATCATTCTGATTCAGTTGCATAATCATTCCTCCTATTTTTATTTGGCATTGCAAAAGTGCACAAACCTTATTGCAACGGTATTGAGAAGACGTTACAAATCTGCTAAATGCAACCCAAAACACAAACCTATCATTTTCCTGCACAAGTCCGCCCGTTTCCCAAAGGAATTACGTACTTTTGCACAACTAAATAAAAAAGAGTTTTCACTATGAAGAAACTGATAAAGGGAGCCCGCTTCACTCCCAGAAACTATTCCGATGAAGTAGAAGCTAAAATACAACAGTATAAACATGAAGGTGTCCGCCTGCCACAACGCCACCTGCTCCGTACCGAAGAGCAACTGGCTGGTATCCGTGAAAGTGCCAAAATCAATACCGCCCTGCTCGACTATATTTCTGAGAATATCCGCGAAGGCATGTCCACCGCTGAGATAGACCACATGGTCTACTGCTTCACAACCGATCACGATGCCATTCCTGCACCGTTCATGTACGAAGGTTACCCGAAGAGCGTATGCACCAGCATCAACGACGTTGTGTGTCACGGCATCCCCAGTACCAAGGAAATCCTAAAGAGCGGCGACATCGTCAACGTCGATGTATCGACCATCTACAAAGGCTACTTCTCCGACGCCTCACGCATGTTCATGATCGGCGAAGTGAGTCCCGAGATGAAACGTCTCGTCGAAGTGACCCGCGAATGCCGCGACATCGGTGTCCGTATGGCACAGCCTTGGACACGCCTGGGAGACATCGGCGCGGCCATCCAGGAACATGCCGAGAAAAACGGCTACAGTGTGGTACGCGACCTGTGCGGCCACGGATGTGGCATCAAATTCCACGAAGAACCCGACGTTGAGCACTTCGGCAAGAAAGGGACAGGCATGATGATTGTACCGGGCATGACGTTCACCATCGAACCAATGATCAACATGGGCAGTTATGAAGTATTCATCGACGAAGCCGACGGATGGACCGTCTGCACCGACGACGGCCTGCCCTCAGCTCAGTGGGAAAGTATGGTGCTGATTACCGAGAACGGAAACGAAGTGCTGACAGAATAAGGAAACATCTTCGCATGAAAAAATTTCTGACTACAGCACTTTTATCTCTTAGCCTTTGTGCAACAGATATGTATGCACAAATCAATCTGCATTACATAGATGCCAACGAAGCCCGTACTCTGCTTTCGAAAGAAGATGCTACCACCCGTCAGTGGAGTCGTTTCGATTACGAAGCCCGGTTGGGCAAAAAAGGAGGCACTCGGCAGGAGCTGATGCGTTTCATTGCCGATCAGGCACGCGACTGGAGCAAGGAGGACAAACAACGCATGCAAGAAGCGGCCGATTCACTGAACAGCCACATCAAAGCCCTGAACCTGTCATTGACTCTTCCGCAGGAAATCAGAATTCTGAAAACAACCATGGCCGAAGAAGGCGGTGCAGGCGGATATACTCGTATGGACTACATCGTAGTGGAAGAACAGATAGCCCGCATGCCCCCCCAGCAAGCAAGTTATCTGCTGGCACACGAATTGTTCCATGTGTTGACACGCAACAATCCGGATTTCCGTGAGAAGATGTACAAGCTCATCGGCTTCAACATCGTGCCTGAAGAATTTGAAGTACCGGCCGATTTACGCGATGTGGTGATTACTAATCCCGACGTCAACCGCTTTGACAGTTACGCCCGTTTTCGCATCAAGAGTGAAGAACGTCCCTGTGCGATGCTGATTTATGCCAATAAGCCATACGAAGGAGGCAGCTTCTTCAATTATCTGACAATCGGTCTGATGCCGCTGAAAGACGGTAAGGCAGAACAGAAAAACGGAAAAACGGTAATATACGGAATAAAGGATGCAGAGAATTTCTTTGAACAGGTAGGAAGAAATACCAACTACATTATCAATCCCGAAGAAATACTGGCCGAAAACTTTGCCTTCCTGCTGACCCGCAAGCCTGTTACCGGCACTCCCGAACTGATTGAAAAGATGCGGCAGGCTTTGCAGCCACAAAGATAACCGGCGGGGATTGGTTTTAACAAACGGACATAATATTGTACATCATGGAAATCGTATTACTGATTATAGGACTGGGCGTCGGGACAGGTATCGGAATGTTGATTGCGGGACGTAAATCCACCGCACTGAAAGCGCAGCTGGAAGCCGCACAGCAACGTGAAGACTTACTGAACCGTACGACCAACGAACGCATCGAACGAGAGAAAGCGGTTGCCGAGGAACGGTTGAAAGCCATCGGGCAGCAAAGCACCGAACGACTGGCCGCACAAGAAAAACAGTTTGGTGAACGACTGGCCGAGCAGGAACGTCTTTTTGCCAACCGCCTGGCTGAACAGGAGAGGTTGTTCAATGAACAGAACAGCAGCCGTGAACAACAATTCGCCGAACGACTGGCCGAACAACGGCAGCAACTGGAAAAGCGCCTGGCCGAACAGCGTGAAGAGGCCGAAGCACTGCACCGCCGCATGAACACCGAATTCGAAGCATTGTCCAACCGCATCTTCCAAAACAAGGCCGACGACTTCAAGCGACTCAATGCCGAACACATCGGCAATCTGCTCCGCCCCTTGGGTGAAAATCTCAAAGACTTTCGCGAAAAGGTGGAACAGGTATACAACACCGAAGCCAAGGAACGTTTCTCGCTGGGCGAACGCATCAAGGATCTGGTAGAACTGAACAACCGCCTGAGCGAAGAGGCCAACAACCTGACCCGTGCCCTGAAAGGCGACTCGAAAATGCAGGGTAACTGGGGCGAAGTCATTCTGGAACGCCTGCTCCAGGCATCGGGCCTCATCGAAGGCGAACATTACGTCCGCCAGGAGTTCCTGCGCGACGAGCGGGGTGAAGCACTGACCAACGAAGAAAGCGGTCAGCGCATGCAGCCCGACATCATCATCCGCTATCCCGACGACCGTGAAATGATTATCGACTCCAAAGTATCCCTATCGGCCTACGCCGCCTATACCGCTGCCAAGGACAAAGAGGAGCAGGCCCGCTGCCTGAAGGCACATCTACAGTCCGTCCGAGCCCACATCGACGAACTAAGCCGCAAGGACTACTCGCACTACGACGTCAAGGCACCCGACTTTGTCATGATGTTCATCCCTACCGAAGGAGCTTATCTGCTGGCCGTACAGAGCGACGCCAACCTGTGGGAATATGCCTACAACAAGAAGGTCGTTCTGATGAGCCCCACCAACCTCATCAGTGCCCTGCGCCTCTCGCTTGACCTGTGGAAACGCGAGAATCAGGTAAAGAACGTGCAGGCCATTATCAAGCGGGGCACGTCGCTCTACGAAAAGATTGCCGGCTTTACCGACACGTTCCTCACCTTGGGCGACCGTCTGGGCAGCCTTCAGAAGGATTACGACAAAGCTTTGAACCAGCTGTCGGACGGAGCGGGTAGCGTCGTCCGACAGGCTGAACAGCTGCGTGGCATGAGCCTGACACCCAAGAAACGCATATCTCCCCGACTTCTGCCGGCCGGAGAAGAGGAAGAAAAGACAGAAGAAACATCCGAACTGAACCAAACAACAACAAAAGAATAAGGCAATGAAGACATTGAAAGACCGCATCCTTCGCGACGGACGCTGCTTCCCCGGAGGAATCCTGAAAGTAGACAACTTCATCAACCATCAGATGGACCCCATCCTGATGAAAAGTATCGGCGTAGAATTCGTACGCCGTTTCGCATCAACCCAAATCAACAAAGTCATCACGGTAGAGGCCAGCGGAATTGCTCCGGCCATCATGGTAGGCTACCTGCTCGAACTCCCCGTCGTTTTTGCCAAGAAGAAAAAGCCCAGTACGATGGAGAATATGCTGGCCACCTCGGTCTTCTCCTTCACCAAGCAGCGCACGTATGATGTCTGTGTCAGCCGCGATTTCCTCTGTCCGGGCGACAAGGTGCTGTTCATCGACGACTTCCTGGCCAACGGAAACGCAGCCAAAGGCATTATCGAACTTGTGAAACAAGCTGGCGCCGAGCTGGTCGGCATGGGCTTCATCATTGAAAAGGCCTTCCAGCACGGAGGCGATGAACTGCGTGCAGCAGGCATCCACGTAGAGAGTCTGGCTATCATAGAAAGTCTGGATAACTGCGAAATCAAGATCAGATAAACCCTTTTTCATCATCAAAGGCGCGGAGCGCACGGACTGCTTGAAAGAAAGCAATCGTACCATCCGCGCCTCTCACATTTTCGATATATGGAAGAACAACCACAAACGACGCCGAAGAACGGCCTCATCTATGGTCTGAACGACCGCCCACCTTTCCGCGAAGCTTTCTTCGCCGCGCTGCAACATTTGCTGGCCATCTTCGTGGCCATCATCACACCGCCACTCATCATCTCGGGCGCACTGAAACTTGATACTGAAACAACGGGCTATCTCGTATCCATGGCCCTCATCGCCTCGGGCATCGCCACCTTCGTGCAATGCCGCCGCTTCGGCTTTATTGGTACGGGGCTGCTGTGCATCCAGGGTACCAGCTTCTCGTTCATCGGCCCAATCATTGCTGCGGGTACCACGGGCGGACTGGCACTGGTCTTCGGATCGTGCATGGCAGCCGCTTCGGTAGAAATGATTATCAGCCGCCTGCTGAAGTACACACGAAAGATTATCACCCCGCTCGTGTCGGGCATCGTAGTGACCCTCATCGGCATGAGCCTCATCAAGGTGGGTATCACGGCCTGCGGAGGCGGTGCAGTAGCGCAGGCCGACGGAACATTCGGCAGCCTGCGCTACGTAGGGCTGGCCGCTCTGGTACTGGTACTTATTCTGATCTTCAACCGAAGCAGTAACCGGTACCTGCGCATGAGTTCCATCGTCATCGGCCTGGCTACGGGCTACGTCGTGGCGTGGCTGATGGGCATGATTGACTTCGGTTCGGTACAGAGTTTCGGCGGTGTCACCGTCCCCCACCCCTTCCGCTTCGGGCTGGATATCAGCCTGTCTGCCGTACTGGCACTGGCACTGATTTTTGTCATCACGGCTATCGAGGCGTACGGCGACATCACAGCCAACTCCATGATTTCAGGCGAACCGGTAGAGGGCGAAGTCTTCATCCGACGGGCGTCGGGAGGAATCTTTGCCGACGGCTTCAACTCCATGATTTCGGGCATGCTTTGTGCTTTCCCAAATTCTGTATTTGCACAAAACAACGGCATGATACAGCTGACGGGCGTGGCCAGCCGCTACGTGGGCTACTACATAGCAGGCATGCTTGTCGTACTGGGACTGTTCCCCGCTGTAGGACTGGTATTCTCGCTGATGCCCGAACCTGTATTGGGAGGTGCCACACTTCTGATGTTCGGCACGGTGGCAGCAGCAGGTATCCGCATCATCGCCGCGCAAGAAATGAACCGCAAAGCTACGCTGGTCATTGCGGTCAGTTTCTCGCTGGGGCTGAGCGTTGAACTGGTGCCCGAAATTCTGTGCCAGCTGCCCGAAACACTGCGCAACATTTTCGCATCGGGCATCACTACGGGCGGCCTGACTGCCATCGTAGCGAATGCGCTGATACGAATCAAGGAATAAAATCAGGTAGGAGAGGTTTTAGGTATGAGGCTTACCGGTGAAAAGAAGAAAGCTTCATACCGCCTCATACCTAATTCCTCATACCTAAAAACTATTATTTAAATCCTTTCCTCAACTCTTCTTTCACATCCTGCACTACCCCCATCGGAATGTCCTTGTCCACCTTCAGCGAAATGGTCATATCGGACTTACCGGAACGGAAGGCCTTCATTTCTTTCCGAAGTTCGTCCAAGGAAAAGTTCTTCAGTGTCTTGCTTTGGCCGGAAGCAAGCAGCGTCACTTCCAGCGGTAGTTTCTCCGTAGCGTCCACCACCATTTTCTTATATTCCTTCGGCTTTGCAAACGTGACGAGGATGGGGAATGCCTTGTCCAGAGCGGCTTCATCTGCCGTACCCAGCTCGGCAGCGACTTCCCGACGAAGCAGCTGATAGACTTCCTTCACCGTACGCAGATAGAGGCGCATGGCTTCGGTAGTCGTCCCGCGGTCGTAGCGTATCTGCAAATCGGAACGGAACGGCTGTCCCGACTGTTTTGCCTGTTGATAATCTTTCCGCAAGGCGTCGGCCAGATGCTTGCGGATAAAGTCGGCACAATCAGTCTTTGCCCCTTGCCGGTCTATCATAATCTGATTTCTCATGTTGACAAAGAGCGTGTGTGCCGCCTCTCCCAGGGCAGGAGCTACGGTACCTCCGCCCTCTCTGAACTTCCGCGCGAAATACTGTTCCAACAGTTCGCGCTCGTCCTGACGGACGGTGTTCTGCAAGGGTTCGCAGACTTGCGGCTTCACCACCTGTTCCACCGCGTTCTTCACTTCGGGCCGGGCAAACGCATAGAGCGTCCCCGACACCACCGGCACGAAGAGCAACAGCTTCAGTCGTGCCAGTCGGTTGGTTCTTTTCTTTAACATCATATTGATACGTTGTTTTAGCTTGCTGTGTCCAAATCCGCTGGCCATAGAGTAGAGCCTTGTGCCGACGGATTTCTTCACGAGCAAAAGTTGATATTGAGTGGCATCGATGCCATGAGAAAGTACGCCGCTGTCTGCTTCGAACTCGTGCACTTCGCGCAGTTCACGCATCAGCAGCCAGACGGCAGGGTTGAACCAGTGGAACACAATCAGCAATTCCATCCACAGCAGGTCGGCCGTGTGGCAGTAGTGCAGGTGCATCCGCTCATGCAGCAACACCGTTTCGCGGTTCTGCTCATAGTCTTCCTGCGAGAGGACGACGGTCCGCCCCCAACTGAAGGATTGCTGTCCACGCGGACCGATGACCAGCCGGTAGCCGCCACACGCCCTAACGGGACAACGGCGCACCAACTGACGCATACGTCCATGCGATAGCAGAAAGAAACCCAGCGTCAGCACCGCCCCACCTGCATAGAGAGCCGCCAGCAGGTACAACCCGCCGTACGACGTTTCCGACCGCGATGTCTTTGTCAGCCCATCGATCTCTGCAAGGCGCAACAAGTCCGCATCTGCTTCGGACAACGTATCTTCTGCCGAGGCTTCCTCCGCCGAAGGTCTCGTCAATGCGGCTTCTACCGCCACCAGGGGGCGTTGCCACAGGCTTTCCTGCGGTACGTCTACCTGCACCAAAGGCAGCAACAGGCAGACAGCCGTGCCGCCCAACAGCAGAAAGCGGTTGGTGCGAAACAGCGTATCGCCCCTGAAGCACAGCCGGAAGAGCAGATAAAGCATCGCCAGGCAGAGCGTGGACTTGAACAGATAGAACAGAAAGGCACCCATATCCCTGTCAGGCTTGGCGTTTGTTTTCAATCCGCGCTATCAGCTCCTTCAGCTCGTCGAGCGGCATGCCCTCCTCTTCGACAAAGGCGGAGACAACGTTGGCAAAGGAATTGTCGTAGTAATGGGCCACGACCTCGTTCAGCGCCGAACGCTTGTAGTCCTTCGCCGACACCAGCGGATAATACTGGTAGGTATTTCCGTAGGCCTTATAGCCCACGAATCCCTTCTCTTCCAACCCGCGCACCAGTGTGGACACGGTATTGTAGTGCGGCTTCGGCTCTTCATAAAAAGCCAGCAACTCGCGGACAAACATGGGGCCATGCTCCCAAAACATCCGCATGATTTCTTCTTCTTTTACGGTCAGTCGTTTCATAATCGTCTTGCTTTACATCATTGAACAATGCAAAGATAACGATTATTTTCAAACAAACAACTAAACATATTAGTTTATCAACTATAAATAGAAGTAGGTTAACTAAAGTTAGCAGTAGTCTAACGAATATTCCTATTGAGAAACCTTATAAACAATAGCCTCAAGAATTATTTTTCTATCTTTTGAGGTAACACTTTATTCAAAACCAGATAACCTAAGAAACCAGAAAGTACCGTTCCGAGTAAAACACCAAATTTCGCCTGATTAAGTAATTCTGGATGGCCTTCAGCAAACGAGAGATTGGCAATGAAAAGAGAAACCGTAAAACCAATCCCTCCTAACAACGAAACACCCGTCAGGTTTTTCCAATTCATACCTTCGGGCATACGAGCCACCCCAAACTTGATAGCAGCCCAGGTAAAGACCAGAATACCCAAGAACTTACCAACCAGAAGTCCAACAGCAACAGCTGTACTCACATTTCCAACCAAACTATCGCCACTACCCAAAACCACTCCGGCATTGGCAAAAGCGAACAAAGGAAGAATGACAAAGTTAACAAGGCCATGCAGATTGTCTTCCAGCGACTGGAGGGGACTGATGACATGGTCCGAAGCCCTTTCCACCCGTTTCAATTTAGCGATTTGTTCTTTGGTCAATACAATATGATCCGAGTTCACCACCGGAAACTCATCAATGATACCACGTATCTTCTCTATATATTTGCCTGCATCCAGACGAGGACGAGCCGGTATCACAAAAGCAAGAATCACACCCGAAATGGTACTGTGAATACCAGACTGCAGGAACAGATACCAGATAATGACACCAAAAAACAGATAAAACAGCTTTTCTGTCACACCCATGCGTCCCATATAATAAAGGAAAAGATAAAGAATAAAAGCCGCTACCAGATACCAATAAGACACATGCCCACTATAGAAGATAGCAATCACCAAAATACCACCAATGTCATCGACCACAGCAAAGGCCGTGAGAAAAATCTTCAGACACAAAGGAACACGCTTACCCAGCAAGCTCAACACACCTAGTGAGAAAGCAATATCAGTAGCCATCGGAATAGCCATTCCCTGCATTTCTGGAGAACTGGGTTCTACCAAAAGGAAATAAATGACAACCGGCAAAATCATACCGCCACATGCGGCAATGAAAGGCAGGATTGCCTTGCGAAACGAAGACAATTCACCTACCAACAGCTCACGCTTGATTTCAAGTCCGACAGCCAAAAAGAAGATGGTCATCAGACAGTCATTGATGAATTGCAACATGGTCAGCGGATGGCCTCCATGCGAAAACAGATTGAAATCGCCTATTCGTAAATGCAGCTCATGGGACAAAAAGCTGTTATAGGCAGGTGCCAACGAAGAATTAGCCACTACGGCAGCCAGAATAGCTGTCACAAACAACAAAACACTCGCCACAAGATTAAGCGACGAGATGTTTTTCATGGAACGCAAAATAATCATAAATAGCCTCGATTAGGGGGTTATATATGTAAAATAAAAGTAATAGTTAATCCAACTTCAGCACAGCCAGGAACGCCTTCTGCGGCACTTCCACGTTGCCAATCTGCTTCATGCGTTTCTTACCTCGTTTCTGCTTTTCCAGCAACTTGCGCTTACGACTCACGTCACCGCCATAACACTTGGCCGTCACATCCTTACGCACAGCCTTGATGGTTTCGCGGGCTATGATCTTGGCACCGATAGCAGCCTGGATGGCAATCTCGAACTGCTGGCGCGGAATGAGTTCCTTCAGCTTCTCACACATGCGACGGCCCAGTTCATAGGCATTGTCGAAGTGCGTCAGCGTAGACAAGGCATCTACCGGCTCACCATTGAGCAGGATGTCCAGCTTCACCAGTTTGGACGGACGGAAACCGTTGGGATGATAGTCGAACGAAGCATATCCTTTGGAGATGCTCTTCAGCTTATCATAGAAATCGATAACGATTTCACCCAATGGCATATCATAGTATATTTCCACACGGTTGCCCGAAATATACTCCTGCTTCACCAGTTCGCCGCGCTTGCCAAGACAAAGAGTCATAATCGGTCCGATGTAGTCGGTGGTCGTGATGACCGAAGCACGGATGTAAGGCTCCTCAATATGATCTATCATCGTAATGTCAGGCATGCTACCGGGGTTGTGTACCTCCATGACATGTCCCTGCTTGTCGTAAACATTATAAGAAACGTTGGGCACGGTGGTGATGACGTTCATATCGAATTCACGGTCCAGACGTTCCTGAACAATCTCCATGTGAAGCAGACCCAGGAAGCCACAACGGAAACCGAAGCCCAAGGCCAACGAAGATTCGGGTTGGAAAGTCAGCGACGCGTCATTCAGTTGGAGCTTCTCCAACGAAGAACGCAGGTCCTCGAAATCTTCAGCCTCGATAGGATAGACACCAGCAAACACCATCGGCTTCACTTCCTCAAAGCCTGCAATAGCCTTGTCGCACGGACGGGCAATGTGTGTAATGGTATCACCCACTTTCACCTCACGTGAAGTCTTGATACCTGAGATAATATAACCCACGTCACCCGTTCGCAGTTCGTCTCGAGGCACCATGTCCATCTTCAACACGCCTACCTCGTCGGCATCATACTCCTTGCCGGTATTGAAGAACTTAACCTTATCTCCCTTACGAATGATACCGTTCTCTATTTTAAAATAGGCAATGATACCACGGAAGGAATTGAACACCGAGTCGAAAATCAGCGCCTGCAACGGAGCATTTTCATCGCCTTCGGGATGGGGAATGCGTTCGATAACGGCAGCCAGTATCTCTTCCACGCCCATGCCCGTCTTGCCCGATGCACGAATGATCTCCTCGCGCTTGCAGCCAAGAAGCTCCACGATCTCATCTTCCACTTCTTCGGGCATGGCACTGGCCATGTCACATTTGTTGATGACAGGGATAATTTCCAGATCATGTTCAATGGCCATATAAAGGTTTGAGATAGTCTGCGCCTGCACCCCCTGTGATGCGTCGACAATGAGCAGCGCACCCTCGCAGGCAGCGATGGAGCGCGACACCTCATACGAGAAGTCCACATGTCCCGGCGTGTCAATCAGGTTCAGGATATATTTCTCACCCTTGTACACATATTCCATCTGGATAGCATGGCTCTTGATAGTGATACCTCGTTCCTTCTCCAAATCCATGTCGTCCAGCATCTGGCCTTCCGTCACTTGAATGGTATTGGTAAATTCCAGCAGTCGGTCTGCCAGTGTCGATTTCCCGTGGTCAATATGGGCTATGATACAAAAGTTGCGTATATTCTTCATTTGAAAGTCATAATAAATAAAAGCGGGCACAAATATACGGAAAAAAAGCGAGTTTTTAAATTAGTTTTCTTAGGAGATAAAAGCTAACTTTGCAAAAAACTAACCAGAAGAAGATATGACATTCAAAAGAATAGTAGCAGTAGACGAAACCCTACTCAATGCCAATGCTCTTGCCCGTCTCCATTCATTAGGTGAAGAAGTAGAAATCTACCACGATTTCCCTACCGAAGAAAGTGAAATAATCCGCCGTATCAATGCTACCGACTGCCTGCTGGTATCTTTTCGTACCCCTATCCGCCGCAACGTGCTTGATGCTTGTCCCAATCTGCGCTACATCGGCATGTGTTGTACGCTCTACAACCCGGAAAGTAGCAATGTCGATGTCATCGAAGCACGACGTAGGGGGATCACCGTATTAGGAGTAAAAGACTATGGCGACGAAGGAGTTGTCGAATATGTAATCAGTGAACTGGTGCGTCTGCTCCATGGTTTCGGAGGCATCCGCTGGGAAAAAGAAAGTACCGAACTGACAGGAAGAAAAGTAGGTATCATCGGATTGGGGAAAACTGGCGGCATGATAGCAGACGCCCTTCAAATTTTTGGAGCCAATCTGTGTTACTACAGTCGTACCCGTAAACCCGATGCAGAAGCCAAAGGCGTCACATACCGACCACTGGACAAGCTATTAAACGAAGCTGAAATTGTTTGTACCTGCTTGCCTCGTAACAACTACCTGCTAGGCGAAAATGAGTTCCACCTGATGGGGAACGGGAAAATACTGGTCAACACCTCCGTTGGAGCCACTTTTCAAACAGAAGCTTTAAAGAAATGGCTTCAAGAGTGTTCTTCCAATTATTATCTGTGTGACGCCACGGGTATGGGAACATTGGCAGAAGAACTCACTCCCTTTCCTAACGTTCTTTACACACCCTATATCTCCGGTAAGTCCATTCAAAGCATAGAACGCCTATCCCAAAAGGCCTTGAATAATATAGAGAGCTATCTAAATACGCATTAAACCTTTGCGACACACAGGCATATAAAAAAGATGCGCTGACGGGTATTCCCTGCCAACGCATCTTTTTTATAGTCTTTCAGATAAAATTAGTTCAGCTTTACAAACAATTCACCTTCTACTTCAGAAGTAGAGATTTTGTCTTCTCTCAGCAACCATCCCAGACCCAGATACAAATCTTTGTCGACCAACTTTGTTGCTTTCTTGATCTGTTTAGCAGTCAAGCCTTCAGTTTCATTCAGTGCGTTCCAAATTTTTCCTGCTGTTTCACCAGCTTTTTCTTTCAACATTTTCTTCAAATTTAAGTTAGACATGCCATAAAATCGAACCTCTCTGATGGTTTCAGATTTTATTTTGCGTGCAAAGATAGTTATTTTTATGTTATTTAGCACATTATTACTGTTTTTTTTCAAGTTTATGTAAGAAAAAGAGGTAAATCAACGTTCGTCAAGTGCCACTTTAGCGGCGTAAAGTCCCTCTTTAGAAATCTAAAGTGCCACTTTATGAATGCCAATATGGATGTTACTAACCACACATCAAATTTCTTCCATTCCAACAGACTGACTCCATCTTTCTTTTTCCTGCTATCTTTTTTCACGTTCTATATTCATCATTCACGCTTTCACGCCATCATAACACAATGATTTACTGACTGATATAGTGAAAGCAAAATATTTCACGGTGAAAGCAACAATCAGTGTGCAATCTTGACGCGAACATAACACCATACAAATTCATCATCACCCTGAATAGAGTTTTTTAAGTAGGTATTTTGACAACAACTAAAAAAGCAAATGCGATTTACAGATATTTTCCAATCAGAATCTGAAAGTTTTTATAACTTTGTGAATAAAAATACCATCATTTATTAACCTGGACATCGGCATGACACAACCCAAATTTATCATCACGCTGGACGGGTATTTCCGCCTGGGAATGGTTTACCAACATAAAGACCTGCTACAGGCAGGCGACCAATGTATCGGTGGAGGTTATTACCGCTTTGACTATGTATCGAACCGGATTATCCTTGACAGAAGTTCGTATGACTTCGGCAAACCGAAATGGCACCTACTGGACACACTAAAAGTGCCGTCGGTCTATCGTAACCTACGCATTGTCTATCTGTATGACGACGGTTATCACGAAGACTTCAACGTAAGCGACGAACTGGAAATAGAGTATTACGATTAATAGAAAGTATCCAATACTAAGGCATTATCAAATGCCATTCTTTCTTTCCAAATACTCTACCCAAATGCGAGCTGCCTCTTCGACCATGTGAGCACAGGGACGTTTGGCATAATATTGCTTGGTACGTTCATCAGGAATACTTGTAATTTCAGGCTTCTTTAACCCCAAAAGTTCGGCACATATCAACGAACCATTGCGTCTCTTGAACTCTTCGGCCAACTGCTGTACAAGGGCATAGTTAGCCCCTTTGCTTTCACGATCTTTTCCTTCAATTGCACATTTCTCCAGTCCAGCCAACATGAACAAGCCGCAGGCTGCACCACACGTCATACGCATACGCCCGATACCGCCACCAAACGAAGCGGCCATGTGCAAAGCCTGTTCCTCGGTAAAGCCGTATTGGTCGGCAAAAGCCGTCACTACCGACTGAGCACAATTAAAACCACTCTTGAAGAGAGCAACAGCTTTTTCTATTCTTTTCTCGTTTTCTTCCATATATTTTCTATCACAAAATTTATGTTTACAACAATTCTGATACAATCAACCAAATATTGAGTACCGTAACAACAGAAGCTATAAAATAGAGTACTCCACTACTCCACCGGCTATTGGCATACGGTCCCATCACCCGACGTGAAGAGGTCAGACCAACCTGAAGGAAAACCGTAAACGGCAACTGGAGACTCAATACCATCTGCGAAATCAGTAATCCCTTGAAAGGATCGCCAATAAAGAATATCAATAACAAGGCCACACCTAACGAAAGCACAACGCCAACCTGGGAATGGCTGTCCTTGATATGATAGGACTCACCAAACATACCAGCAAAAATGGAACCTGCCGCCATACCACTGGTGATAGTGGACGAAATGCCTGCCATAAGCAAAGCCAAGGCAAAGATGACGGCGGCATTGCTGCCTAATAATGGTTCAAGTAGTGACTTGGCCTGCTGAAGTTCGTCCACGGGAACGCCTGCCTGAAAGAAAGTGGAAGCAGCCAGTAGAATCATAGCACTGTTGATAGCCCAACCTACCAGCATGGAGAATAGGGTATCAAACAGTTCGTACTTCAAGACACGACGAATGGAAGCATCGTCCTGCTTATTGTATTCGTGACTCTGGATAACTTCAGAGTGCAGGAACAGATTGTGAGGCATGACGACGGCCCCCAGCACACTCATGACAATGAGCATGCTACCCTGAGGCAACGAAGGCGTAACCCATGAAGCAGCCGCCAACGGCCAGTCAATTTTTACCAAGAATAGTTCATAGATGAACGAAAGTCCAATGATGGAAACAAAGGCTATAATAGCCCGCTCAATTTTTTTATAGGAATTGGTGAAGAGCATCAGCAGCACAAATACGGTAGTGAGCACTGCTCCCCACGAAATGGGAATGCCAAACAGCATCTGCAAAGCAATAGCTCCACCCAAGATTTCAGCCAAAGATGTGGAGATGGAAGCCAAGACAGCTGTTGCCAATATGGGCTTTGAGACCCAGGCAGGGGTGTATTTCGTAGCAGCTTCGGATAGGCAGAGACCGGTAACGATACCCAAGTGGGCTACGTTGTGTTGCAGAATAATGAGCATAATGGTAGACAAGGTCACGACCCACAAAAGAGCATAGCCAAACTCTGAACCTGCAGCAAAATTGGATGCCCAATTACCAGGATCGATAAAACCAACCGTCACCAGCATACCCGGCCCGATATACTTAAGCACATCGAGTCCACCCAAATAACGTTTATGATCTTTCCGTTTAAGATCCTTCAGAATGTTCTTCATATCCCTTTATTATTAGAGACAAAAATACAAAATAATGTGATAAAAAAAAGCCGGAAGGATAATTCCCATCCGGCTTTTAAATCATAAACAAGAATTAAAGGTATATTGTTCAATATCCCATTTCATGAAGTGCCTGACAAAGCTGGTCGGGACACGATGTAGGACGCATACCACAACGGATACCCTCAAGACGGCTGATGACATCCTTTACAGGCATGCCTTTCACCAACCGGCAGATACCCTGCAGATTACCGTTACAACCGCTCCAGAACTCGATATCCTTGATGATACCGTCTTCCACTTCAAGATTGATATCAGTACTGCACGTACCTTTTGTTTTGTAATGGTAAGTCATTTCAATAGATTATTCCTCTTCGGGCTTCATATTGGTATAAACCGTCTGTACATCGTCGAACTCTTCCAGACGCTCAATCATCTTATTGATTGTCTCGCGGTGCTCGGGCTCGATGTCCTTCAGATCGTTGGGGATATAGGTGAAGTCACCACCGACATCTTCGAAACCGCACTCTTCAAGGTGTTTCTGAATAGCTGCATAGCTCTTCGGATCACCATAAATAGTGATAGTGCCTTCTTCCTCATCTTCTTCGTAGTCTTCGTCTACATCGAAATCGATCATGTCGAGGATGAATTCTTCCATATCCATGCCGTCTTTCTTCTTGAACGTGAACACGCACTTGTGGTCGAAGAGGAAAGCCAGCGAACCCATTGTACCAAGGTTGCCGCCAAACTTGTTGAATACCGAACGGACATCGGCAACAGTACGGGTAGGATTGTCAGTCAGCGTATCTACAAATACAGCAATGCCATGAGGGCCGTAGCCTTCGTATGTCATTCCCTTGTAGTCGCTCTGGTCCTTACCCATTGCATTCTTGATGGCACGCTCGATGTTGTCCTTCGGCATGTTCTCACGCTTACAAGTGGCGATAACAGAACGCAATGTAGGGTTGTTTTCAGGTTCCGGACCGCCAGCCTTTACGGCGATGGCGATTTGTTTGCCCAGACGTGTAAATGTTTTGGCCATGTGGCCCCATCTTTTCAGCTTGGTAGCTTTTCTATATTCAAACGCTCTTCCCATGGGAGTAATGTTTTTATTTTGATTTTAAATGATTCGTTCAATTAGTTTTATCTCAGTTTGGCATCCAGCTTGTTCTGCAAGTTGGCGATGAGCTTCTGCATAATCTTGTCGATCTGCTTCTCGTTGAGCGTGGCATTTTCGTCCTGCAACAGGAAGCTGACGGCATAACTCTTCTTACCGGCTTCGAGGTTCTTACCTTCGTACACATCGAACAGCTCAACGGATTTCAAGAGCTTTTTCTCGGTTTCATAAGCAATCTTCTCGATTTCGGCAAACTGGATTTTCTTGTCGAGCAGCAGAGCCAGGTCGCGTTTCACAGCCGGGAACTTGGAGATTTCCGTATAGCTGACCTTGATGTTCTTGATGGCCTTCATCAGCTCGTTCCAGTTGAGGTCGGCGTAGAAGACTTCGTTTTCGATGTCGAATGCCTTCAGGATCTTACGCGTCACAACACCGAACGTAGCCAGACGTTTTCCGCCACGTGTGTTTACAGACAAAGCAGCTGCATAGATATCGTCGGTCAGGTTACCGATAACCAAGTCGTGCATGTGTAGACCTACACGGGCCAAGATATTCTCTACATAGGCCTTGAGTTCGTATACCGAACTGTCTTCATCGGCATGTGCCCACGAGTTGGACACCTTCTTACCGGTAAGCCACAAGCCCAGGTGATATTCTTCTGAATAGGCGGCAAGAGGTTTCTCGTCGTTCTTCTTTTCGGCATTGAAGTGGTAGCAGTTACCGAATTCGAAGAACTTCAGGTCGGCATTCTTACGGTTGGCATTGCGCACGATGCTTTCCAAACCACCGAAGAGGAGAGTCTGACGCATGGCGTTCAAATCAGCACTCAACGGATTCATCAGCATTACCAGATTGGCAGACGGATAAGATTCCAACCCGTCATAATAGGCGGCACGCGTCAACGAGTTGTTCAAGATTTCGTTGAAGCCGGCACCTACCAGCTGTTCGGCAATGAGATTCTGTATTTTGTTCGACTTGTCGCACTCGCCCTTTGTGGTCAGGCTGGACTTCAAGGTCGTAGGTATCTCTACATTATTATATCCATAGATACGGAGGATATCTTCGATGACATCGCAATCGCGTTGTACGTCTACCCGATAGGGAGGCACGTCGAGCGTCAGTCCTTCAGAGGTTTCACTTACAATCTTCATCTCCAAGCTCTTCACGATGCTCTTGATGGTCTCTACAGGAATGGTCTTGCCGATGAGTGAATGTACCTTTTCGTAAGGAAGCTCTACTCGGAAGTCGGCCACAGGGCCTGCACATATATCCTTAATCTCGGACGAAATGGTACCTCCAGCCAGCTCCTTCACCATCAGGGCAGCCAGTTTCAGGCAGTAGATGACACTGTTGGGGTCAATGCCACGCTCAAAACGGAACGAAGCATCGGTGCTCAAACCATGACGACGGGCCGTCTTACGCACCCAAGTGGGATGGAAATAGGCGCTCTCAAGGAATACATCCTTGGTTGCTTCAGTAGAACCTGAGTTCAGTCCGCCAAATACACCAGCGATACACATGGCTTCTTCTCGGTTGCAAATCATCAGGTCGCGTTCGCTCAACTTACGCTCCACGCCGTCCAATGTCACGAAAGGCGTACCTTCGGGCATGGTCTTCACGATAACCTCTCCCCCTTTGATGGTATCGGCATCGAAGCAGTGCAACGGCTGGCCGAAAGCATGAACGATATAGTTGGTAATATCGACTACATTATTAATAGGACGCAAACCAATGGTGCGAAGCTTGTCCTGCAACCAGGCGGGACTTTCCTTGACCGTAACCCCTTTGACTGTAACGCCGGCATAATGAGGACAGGCCTCAGCGTTTTCGACCGTCACGTTGATGTCCAAGTCGTGGTTTTCGACGGCAAAAGCCTCTACCGACGGACGCTTCAAGGTAGCTGTACGTCCATTCTGAATCAACCAGGCATAGAGGTCGCGAGCTACACCGTAGTGCGAGCAGGCATCAGCACGGTTGGGAGTAATGTCCACCTCGAGCACATAATCGCTCTTCACCTGATAATAATCCTTGGCCAGAGTACCGGGAACTACATCGGAGGGCAGCACGATGATACCGGCATGGTCGGTGCCGATACCTATCTCGTCTTCCGCGCAAATCATTCCATTGGATTCCACTCCGCGAAGCTTTGATTTCTTGATGGTAAAGCACTGTTCTCCGTCATAGAGCTTGGTGCCCAGTGTAGCAACTACCACTTTCTGTCCGGCAGCTACATTAGGTGCGCCGCACACAATCTGTACAGGCTCGCCCGAACCGAGATTGACGGTAGTGACGTGCATGTGGTCTGAATTAGGATGAGGAACGCATGTCAGCACTTCGCCAATCACCAGACCTTCCAGTCCACCCTTGATAGTCTGCACCTCTTCCACACCACCTGTCTCCAGTCCGATGGAAGTCAGCGCGGCGGCTACTTCGTCTGGCGTCAAGTCGAAATCGACATACTCTTTCAGCCAATTATAAGAGATATTCATATCGTAATGTTTTTTATTGTTTCCAAAAGTGACCTGCAAAGTTAATAAGATTTTTTATTTCGTAGGGAATTATCCCCCAAGAAAATACGCAAAAAGCCCATGCAAGGTCATGAACGTAGCGATACGTCCCTATGAAAGAAGTTTCTGCAATTCGGACTCCAAGCGCAGACGAGCCTCTTCCATCGGCACATCATGCCCCAGTTCCTTTTGCAGGGAAGTGACACCTTTGTCCACAAAACCACAAGGGTTGATGTAACTGAAATAGCGCAAATCGGTATTCACATTAAAGGCTAAGCCATGCATCGTAACGTAATGGCTGCTACGTACCCCGATGGCACAAATTTTACGCGCACGCGACGTGTCTCCTTCCAACCAGACACCTGTAGCCTTGTCCACCCTTCCGGCCACAATACCATAGGAAGCGCACACACCGATGACAGCCTCTTCGAGCAGATGAACATATTCTTTCAGGCCAAGACCAAAATCTTCCAGATTTAAAATGGGATAACACACCTGCTGACCAGGACCGTGATAAGTAATGTCGCCTCCACGGTCAATATGATAATAGGTAGCACCTATCCGCTGAAGTTGCCCTTCGCTCAAGAGCATATTCCGTTCTTTACCGCTACGTCCTAATGTATAGACGTGCGGATGCTCGCAGAAGACAATACGATTCAGATACTCATGACCACCCTGCTTGGCCTGTACCAACGTTTCAAAATATTCAGCCTGCTTTTTCCAAGCCTGCTCATAGGAGATAATTCCCCAATTTTCTACCAATGTTTTCATGTCTGCAAAGGTAAAAGATTTCGAGAAAAACCTTATCTTTGCCGCATAAAAAAATATGATAGCGTTATGGATTTTCCTCACGTTGACCTACCGGTAGACATCATCGCATGGACCGATGTGACCGAAGATATTCTGAACATCTACAAGCAATCATGCCGTCTGAAAGCATGTATTTTCGCCGTGTGCATCGAAGGTACCATCACCGTATCCATCAATCTGATGGAAACAGAAATCAAGCAGGGCGATTTTGTCGTGCTCCTGCCCGGCACCATCATCCAGTTCTATTCCCAACAGGAGAAAGTCCGTATCGGATTTGTAGGGTTCTCGGAGCAGTGTATTACAAAGGTGAATGTCGTCCAATCGACCTTCCACTCCCTCTCTTCCATCCTACGCTCACCTGTACTCCACATCGACCCAGCCGTAGCATCCTACTTTCAAGATTACTTTGCATTGCTGGGCCGCATTACCACCGGCTCTCATACACTGGACACAGAAATGATCCGACACATTCTGGAAGGTATGCTCTACGGCGTGGACAAGCTATACAGCGATGTCCCCATGCAAGACGTCCGGACGCAAAGCCGAAAAGAAGAAATCTGCCGTAAATTGGTGCAACTTGTCATCGAAAACTATACCCACGAACGCCGAGCCCAGTTCTATGCCGACAAAATGGGTATTTCACTACAACACCTGAGTACCACCGTAAAACAAGCTACAGGGAAGAACATTCTTGACATTATCGCCCATGTTGTTCTGATAGATGTAAAATCCAAACTAAAGTCGACCGACATGACCGTACAGGAAATAGCTTATTCGTTAAACTTCCCCAACGCTTCATTCTTTGGCAAATACTTTAAGCGCCATGTCGGAATGAGTCCGCAGGAATATCGAAACAGCTAAACCATTGCCGACAGACGTGCTAAAACAATGAGAAAAAAAATCCTCCTGCTATACACGGATTGAGTAATTAATTCTATATTTGTAGGTACTGTTTCAACAACCGATTATTGTTTTATAAATGAAAACCGAAATGAAAAAACATTCTGTCATTCTACTTGTCATTTTGCTTGCAGCAAGCAGCTTTTTCTTCTCATGCAATGACACAATGAACCAGCATACAGGCGACTTTACCTTCGACAGTCTTCAAGTAAATCAGACGGCACACCTCTTCGGAGACACAGCCAAACCCGCCTGTAACATCAACATCAATTTCACCTATATCACAAAATCGTCTGACGAACAGATGAAGGACAGTGTAAACAAATACTTCTTGTCCATGTGCTTTGGCGACAAATACATGACAATAGCACCAGAAAACGTACCAGATAAATATGCGGAAACTTATATTGAGAATTACCGCAAAGATCTGGAACCGATGTACAAACAGGAATCCGTAGAAGATTCGGCCAATATTGGTGCATGGTATTCTTATTATAAAGGTTTGGAAGGACACGTACAACTCTACAACGGAAACTTACTTGTTTACCGAATCGACTACAACGAATACACAGGTGGAGCACATGGCGTCTATATGACCTCCTACCTCAATCTAAGACTGGACACCCTGACCCCTATTCGCTTGGATGACTTGTTTGTCCCCAACTATAAGGATGCCCTGACCGATCTGCTTTGGAACCAACTGATGGCAGACAATCAGGTTACAACCCACGAAGAACTTGAAAACATGGGATACACCAGCACAGGAGAGCTGACTCCTACTGAAAACTTTTTCCTAGATTCCGATGGTATCACTTTCCATTATAACATTTACGATATTGCACCGTATGTAATGGGAGCCATCCAAATCAAACTGCCTTACGATGCCGTAAGACATCTGTTGAACGAGAATACCATTATCAGCCAAATCAACTGAATTTTATGGAACTGTTATTAAAATATTTCCCCGAACTGGACGAAAAACAAAAGGAACAGTTTGCAGCTCTGGGAGAACTCTATACAGACTGGAATGCCAAAATCAACGTCATTTCACGCAAGGATATTGGCAATCTGTACGAACATCATGTACTCCATTCGCTGGGCATTGCCAAGGTAATCCATTTCAGTCCTGAAACCAAAATCATGGATTTGGGAACTGGCGGAGGATTTCCCGGCATCCCCTTGGCTATCTTTTTCCCGGAAGTCAAATTCCATCTGGTAGACAGCATCGGCAAGAAAGTACGTGTGGCTTCTGAAGTAGCAAACAGTATCGGGCTAAAAAATGTCACTTTCAGCCATGCGCGTGCCGAAGAGATAAAAGACATGTATGACTTTGTGGTGAGTCGCGCAGTAATGCCACTGACCGACCTGATGAAAATCATACGGAAAAATTTCTCTACCCACCAACAGAATGCTTTACCTAATGGACTCATCTGCCTGAAAGGGGGAGAACTGGAACACGAAACGATGCCCTTCCGAAACAAGACCACAATGTGGAATTTGAGCGACTATTTTGACGAAGATTTTTTTGAAACAAAAAAAGTAGTATACGTGGCAGGATAAAAAACAATTTGCCCGAAACAAGCAACAAGAATAAGACCTGTACAAATTATGAAAATAAAAAGATTTGAATTCAATATGTTTCCTGTGAACTGCTACTTGCTGTGGGATGAAACCAACGAAGCGGTAGTTATCGATCCCGGCTGTTTCTACGAAGAAGAGAAACAAGCCCTGAAAAACTTCATCCAGGGAAACAATCTGCAAGTAAAACACCTGCTCAACACGCATCTCCATCTAGACCATATTTTTGGAAATCCATTCGTACTGAAAGAATTCGGATTGAAAGCAGAAGCCAACCAGGCTGATGAATATTGGATAGAGAACGCTCCCAAACAGAGTCGTATGTTCGGCTTCCAGTTTCAGGAAGAGCTTCCACCGTTGGGAAAATACCTGTATGACGGTGATATTATCACTTTCGGTCATACACAATTAGAATGCATCCACGTACCGGGACATTCACCTGGAAGCCTGGTATATTATTGTGCAGCAGAGCACTGCATGTTCTCTGGAGATGTACTTTTCCAAGGAAGCATCGGACGGGCCGACTTGGCTGGAGGTAATTTCGATACACTGATCGAGCATATTTGCAGCCGCCTGTTTGTCCTTCCCAACGAAACGATTGTCTACCCCGGCCATGGGGCTCCGACTACCATTGGAATCGAGAAAGCAGAAAATCCGTTTTTCAGATAAAAGAAAAAACAATTCATAACCAATAAAACATTTACTATCTTAAATAATATCGCCATGACAAACGACTTTTTATCCCGACGCCATAATGGCATCGGCCCAAAAGATGAAGAGACCATGCTTCGCAAAATAGGCGTGAGCAGCTTAGATGAACTGATCGACAAGACCATTCCCTCGAATATCCGTCTGAAGGAACCGCTCGATCTGCCCAAGCCCATGACCGAATACGAGTTTGCACAACATATTGCCCAACTCGCTTCTAAGAACAAACTCTACACAACCTATATAGGTATGGGGTGGTATGGTACTATTACTCCAGCTGTTATCCAACGCAACGTTTTTGAAAATCCGGTTTGGTACACTTCCTATACACCTTATCAGACCGAAGTATCGCAAGGCCGCCTTGAAGCCCTGATGAATTTCCAAACCGCTATATCAGACCTGACAGGAATGCCCTTAGCCAACTGTTCACTGCTAGATGAAGCCACAGCTGCAGCTGAAGCCGTCACTATGATGTACGCCCTCCGTTCGCGCCAGCAACAGAAAGACGGAGCCAACGTTGTATTTGTGGATGAATCTATTTTCCCTCAAACCCTGGCAGTCATGACTACCCGTGCCATCCCCCAAGGCATGGTTCTGCGTACAGGAAAATATAATGAGGCAGAGCTGACTTCCGACATATTCGCCTGTGTCCTCCAGTATCCCAATGCCAACGGAAATGTAGAAGATTACCGGGCATTCGTAGAGCAAGCCCATGCAGCAGGATGCAAAGTAGCGGTTGCTGCCGACATTTTGAGCCTTGCCCTGCTCACTCCCCCGGGTGAATGGGGAGCAGATATCGTATTCGGCTCAACCCAACGACTAGGTACACCCATGTTCTATGGTGGTCCGTCAGCAGCCTATTTCGCTACCCGCGACGAATACAAACGCAACATGCCGGGACGCATCATCGGATGGTCTAAAGACAAATATGGAAAATTATGTTACCGCATGGCACTTCAAACACGTGAACAACACATCAAACGTGAAAAGGCCACCTCAAATATTTGTACAGCACAAGCCTTGCTAGCTACCATGGCAGGATTTTATGCAGTCTATCATGGGCAGGAAGGCATTCGTGCTATCGCCACCCGCATCCACAGCATTGCCGTTTTCTTGGAGAAAGCGCTCAGCAAACTGGGTTATACGCAAAAGAATTCAGTCTATTTCGACACCCTGCGTTTTTCTCTACCAGAAAGCACTTCTGCCCAACAGATACGTACTATCGCTTTGAGTAAAGAAGTAAACCTACGATATTTTGACAATGGCGACGTTGGCATGAGCATTGACGAAACAACGGATATCGCTGCCATCAACACTCTACTCGCTATCTTTGCCATTGCCGCTGGAGTAGAAGCACCACAAACAGCCGATGTGACCGAAGCTTGCACCCTACCTCAAACATTCCGACGCCAGAGCCCATATTTAACGCACGAAGTATTCTGCCGTTATCACACAGAAACTGAAATGATGCGTTACATCAAACGTCTCGACCGCAAGGACATCTCATTGGCTCACTCCATGATTTCTCTAGGATCCTGTACCATGAAGCTCAACGCGGCTGCAGAAATGCTTCCATTGAGTCGTCCTGAGTTTATGAACCTCCATCCTCTTGTACCAGAAGATCAAGCTCAAGGGTATCATGAACTGATTCATAATCTCTGCGAGGAACTGAAAATCATTACAGGATTTGCAGGTGTCAGCCTTCAGCCCAACTCTGGAGCAGCAGGCGAGTACACGGGTCTACGCGTTATTCGCGCCTATCTGGAAAGCATCGGCCAGGGACACCGAAACAAGATACTTATCCCTGCATCAGCACACGGAACCAACCCGGCCAGTGCCGTACAAGCCGGTTTTACTACCGTCACCTGTGCTTGTGATGACCATGGCAATGTTGATATGACCGACTTGCGTATCAAAGCCGAAGAGAATAAGGATTCGCTGGCAGCCCTGATGATTACCTACCCCTCTACCCACGGTATTTTCGAAACCGAGATTGTAGAAATATGCAAGATTATCCATGCTTGCGGCGCACAAGTCTACATGGACGGCGCTAACATGAATGCACAGGTAGGTTTAACCAATCCTGGATTTATCGGTGCCGATGTCTGCCACCTGAACCTACATAAAACCTTTGCTTCGCCTCATGGAGGAGGAGGTCCCGGTGTAGGTCCCATCTGTGTAGCAGCCCACCTCGTTTCCTTCTTGCCCGGACATGTACTATTTGGGAACGCTACCAATGAAGTATCTGCAGCTCCTTTCGGCAGTGCAGGTATCCTCCCCATCACGTATGGGTATATCCGCATGATGGGTACAGAAGGTCTGACACGAGCTACCCGTACAGCCATCCTCAATGCCAACTATCTGGCCGCCTGCCTGCAAGACACTTACGGCATTGTTTATCGCGGTGCACAAGGTTTTGTAGGACATGAAATGATCTTGGAGTGCCGCAAGGTACACGAAGAGACAGGTATCAGTGAGAACGATATAGCCAAACGTCTGATGGATTATGGTTATCATGCTCCAACCCTTTCCTTCCCTGTACACGGTACCCTGATGATAGAACCTACCGAAAGCGAAAGCCTGGCAGAATTGGACAATTTTGTGGACGTGATGCTCCACATTTGGGAAGAAATTCAGGAAGTAAAAGAAGGACGCGCCGACAAGACTGATAATGTCCTGCTCAATGCACCTCACCCTGAATATGAGGTTGTGTCCGATCAATGGGAGCACAGTTACACACGGCAGAAAGCCGCTTATCCCACAGAAGCTGTCCGCGAAAACAAGTTCTGGATAAATGTAGCCCGCGTAGACAACACATTAGGTGACCGCAAATTATTGCCTACACGCTACGGAAAATTTGAATAAAAAGAGGAAAAAAACAGAATCATGGATGACGAAAAGAAATGGGAAGTCCTGCACAGTGAATACCTGATCCGTCGCCCTTGGCTAACAGCACGACGTGATCATGTGCGCTTGCCTAACGGTGTGGAAAATCCGGAATATTACGTACTGGAATACCCTGATTGGGTAAATGTCATCGCCCTAACCCGTGACGGACACTTCCTCATGGAACGACAATATCGTCATGGACTACGCTACACCGGCTATGAAATATGTGCCGGTGTATGCGAGCCTGGCGAAGAGCCGATTGATGCCGCACGTCGTGAACTCTATGAAGAAACTGGTTACGGTGGTGGACAGTGGACACACCATATGACAATATCAGCTAATACCAGCACCATGACAAACCTTTGTCATTGCTTTATCGCAACAGATGTAGAACCTATCTCTACCCAACATTTGGAAGAAACAGAGGATATTAGCATCCATCTGCTCACTGCAGATGAGGTGTTCGACTTGTTACAAAAAGACCAAATACGTCAGGCTCTCATGGCAGCTCCGTTATGGAAATATTTTGCTGAAAGGAAATAGTTAATCTATGTTCTGTAAATGACTCAAAAAAGGTGGACAAACCAAGTGAATATAAATCTTGAGTTGCCCACCTTTTTTCTATAAATGATATCACTCGAGTATTCATCTGACAATTGTGATCGTCCCCTCCTTGATCCTCTTCTCTTTCTGAGGTGTATTGGCCGGCTCATACCCTAAAGCTGCACAACCATAGACTTTATGATTTTGAGGGACTCCCAAACGGGTGAGCAACGCACGGACTTCCGGATCATCGCAAGTCTGACCCAGCTGATTGATCCAACAGGAACCAATGCCCAGCGAACGGGCTGCCAGGAAAATATTTTCCAACGCACAGGCACAATCCATCGGCGCCCACCACTGCGTAGATTCGTTGGAAACTATCACCAACGTAGGGGCGTGATAGTAGCAACAATAGGTTTCACTCTGTCCGCGTTCGCGCAAGCGGGGTTCGTCACTCTTGGCAAAGGCTCCTTTGATAACCTCGTTCAATTCGGTTAATATGGCTGCATCCTGAATGGCCGTGAAGTGCCACGTTTCATAGTGCATGCCATTGGGAGCATAAGCAGCAGCTTCAAGAATCAAATCCAGATCTTGTGCCGACACTTGTCGGTCGGTATAAGCACGCACACTACGGCGTGCCTTGATGTTTTGCAATACTTCGTTCATCATTCCTCTATTTATCAGGTTCAACGTTTTACCAGTCCTATCTTGACATTCAACTTGAAATACCAGGAGCCGTTCTCACGCTCCAGAAAGCCGTATTTGTCCTTCTCCAGCGCTCCTTTCTCGAAGCGTGTATTCTGATACAGAAATTCGGCAAAGTCCTGTCGGCACGACTGATGATAGCAGAGTACCTCGCCTTGCCCATCAACCAACAACATGCCTTCGACAGCCGAATCGGTTCCTCTGAAAATCTTGGCAGGACGCATTCCCAAAGCCAGGGCCAGCAGGAACTGCTTCATCTTGTATTCATAGAAACCATGTTTCTGTATGAGTTCATCCTTTATCTTCAACGGGTTGAGTTCCTTGATACGTTCCGTCAGTTCGGAAACACGCGTAATGCCTTCGAGGTGCATCAGGCGAACCATCTCGGCCAGCATGCGGGGGAAGTGCAGGTCAATCATCAGCAGGTTGCAACGGAACACGCGGTCGGCCACGTCGCTATACTTCAGCACACCACCCAGCCGCTCAATCATCAGCATACGTTCGGCCACTTCATTAGGCGATTCGGGCAGAGCGTTTACCTTGTTGACCGTAGGAACGGCAAACTTCACGCCTGTTTGCTCCAGCTTCAGGTTGGCCGTTCGTCCGCCGTCGAGCAACGGATTCATGGGACTCAGGCGACAACGCACGCAAAAGCCCGTCAAGGGAGCGTCTTTCTGCCAGAAAGCTACCTTGAAGTCGGTACGGTCATCGGTCTTAGCTTCCAGGTCGTAAATGCGTACGGCGTCGAGAAAACCTTCCAAGCCGTCGGGCACTTCGACTTCTTCGCCCGACGAATGTTTCAGGATATCGAGCACATAGTCGGCCGCCTCGCCAAAGTCGGCCCTTGGAAAGGTAACCGACTCAGCCTCCTCCTTCGGCACAAACTGCCCACTACGGTCTACCTCGCCCGACACCATGCGGATTTCGTCCTCTTCTATGTAATACCGACGCGTGCCGTCGTGTTCCTCGCGCTGAATCAGCGCTACAGGCCAGCAACGGTTCATGTCCTTCTGTACCTGAGGTGTACCCATATATACTCCCCCATCCGCCAGCAGACGGAAAAAGGCATAAATCTCGCCCAATTCTCTTTTTGTTGCTTTAAACATACCTATATATAATGTGTAAAGTTATCGATGTAAATCTCTACTCCTCTATTCTCAACGTCTCCACTTTCTCCAGCCGTGCCCGCAAGCGTGGCATCAGGGAGCTGCGTATGCGGAGTGTCATGCGGCAATCCATGTCGTAGCCCTGCTCCACAATCTCGGGCCCTTCTTCCTTGACTACCCGCATCACGTCGTTCATGAAAGGATATTCGAACCAAAAACAAACGCATTCGTCCACCGTCTTCTCCACAACCTCGGCGGCGGCAAGCGCTTCGGCAGCGGCGGCCTTATAGGCCACAATCAGCCCACTCGTCCCCAACTTGATGCCTCCGAAGTAGCGCACCACGATGATGAGGATGTCCGTCAATTCGTTGGAGTTTATCTGTCCCAGGATAGGTTTTCCGGCCGTACCCGACGGTTCTCCGTTGTCGTTCGCCCGAAAGTCCTTGCGCTGGGGACCGAGCATGTAGGCATAACACACATGACGGGCATCGTAATATTTTTTCTGATACTCCTCCAGCAAAGCCTTCACTTCGTCCACCGTACGTACAGGCAAGGCAATGGCTATGAATTTGCTCCGTTTCTCCGTATAGATCCCCTCGGCAGGAGCGGCTATGGTTCTGTATACGTCTTCGTTCATACCGACAAAGATAATGCATTTTTCCACTTACTCCTCGCCTATTCCCGACAAAAATCCTAATTTTGCAGTACAGTAATCCACCGTAGTCATGAAAAAGATAGTCCTTGCCATCGACTCCTTTAAAGGGAGCCTCACTTCCGCCGAAGCCGAAGCCGCTGCCCTCGAAGGCATCCTGCGGGTGTATCCTCAAGCCGAAATCGTCTGTATCCCGATAGCGGATGGTGGCGAAGGTATGCTGGAATCCCTTTCTGCCTTACGTGCACAGGAAGTGCGCCTCCGTGTACAGGGACCTTTGGACGAGAAAGTGAAAGCACGTTATCTGATAAGTTCCGACGGACAAACGGCCTACATCGAAATGGCTTCGGCCAGTGGACTCCCCCTTGTGCCTGAAAACCAACGCAATCCTCTGCTAACCACTACCCGTGGGACAGGTGAACTGATGCGCGATGCCCTCGACAGGGGATGCAACCACCTGGTCATCGGACTGGGTGGCAGTGCTACCAACGACGGAGGGATGGGCATGCTCAGCACTTTAGGTATCCGTTTTCTAGACTGTCAGGGTCAGGAACTGGAAGGAAGGGGTTGCGACATGGAAGAAACAGACAGAATAGACACCTCGTCTGCCCACCCAGCCTTAAAGACCGTCCGATGTACCGCTGCCTGCGATGTCCGCAATCCGTTCTACGGCCCCGAAGGTGCAGCCTATATCTTCTCTCCACAAAAAGGTGCTACTCCCGACGAGGTGCAACTGCTTGACAAAGGCCTGCGCCACCTGGCCGAACTCTACCGACAAACGACAGGACATGACATTGCCACCCTACCCGGCGCAGGAGCGGCAGGAGGACTGGGCGGTGCACTGGCTGCCTTTCTGAACGCCGAACTCCGTCCGGGCATCAGCTTGCTGCTGGAAGCCAACGGATTTAGAGACAAGATAAAGGGAGCAGACCTGATCATTACAGGTGAAGGCCGCGCCGACCAACAGACTACGATGGGGAAAGTTCCGGCAGGCGTACTGAACGAATCCCGCCAAACAGGTATTCCTGTCGTTCTGATAGCCGGCCAAGTAGCCGACGAAGAAATACTCCGTTCGGCCAGTTTCAGCCAAGTATATGCCACCACCCCTCCGGATATGCCCCTCAGCACTGCCATGCAGAAAGATGTGGCCCAAACAAACATCAGCCGGACCATCGAACGGATTTTAAAAGAAATGTAATAAAACTTATTGCGCCATATATTCCTTCCGAAAAAGAGCAGGAGACATTCCACAATAACGCTTGAAGAACTTGCCGAAAGCCGACTGGTCACTGAAGCAAAGTTTGTCAGATATATCCTGCACGCTTAATTCAGGGTTTCTCAAAGCAACCTTTGCTTCAGTTATAAGCAAGTCGTCTATAATGCTACGGGCTGTTTTCCCATAAAATCTTTTTAATGTTGCAGTCAAGGCATTGGGCGATACACCCAACTGTTCGCAATACCAGTTCACTTCGTGACGTTCGCAACAATAGGTGTGAGCCAGATAAAGAAAATGTGCAACCATTTCTCCCAAACGATAAGGTTCTTCCGCTTTCTCTACAGACTCACCCTGACGAAAAACAATATTCCATAGCTCACACTGACAGGCACGCAACATGCTCTGTACTAATTCACGATGAAAGATGCCATTCTTTTCTGCCGACATCAAAGCAAATAAAGAAGAAGAGAGTCCCTGAAGTCCCACTACCTCTTCACTGTTCAGTGAGACAAAAGGTCGTTTAGCATAAGCCATCATCTTCTCTGAGATTCTAGAACGCAATTTAGAAGTCGTTTCAAGAAAAAAATTCCGTTCAACCACCAACAGATAACCTTCCAGATTACCTTCTACCGTCACATTTTTCCATTGGTTAGAAGCAATAAAGTCAATATAAGCCGGAGCAAACAACCCCACGCGATCACCGTTCAATGTCAGACGAAGCTCACCTCTGGTCATCAGTATACTAACGTGATGTTCTCTATCAGGAAGCTTTCGACCCAATGTCAGACAAGCCCCTGCCAACTTCACCATTATTACTTCACTACCGCATGCCGCCATTTCCACAATACCGGCCTGCACCCTATCCGGTCCTAACCAGTCGAGAACATACTCTTTCAGATTTACCATATTCCATTCATCAATTTATTATGAAACCATCTGCTTCCTCTCTCTTCCAGCGAACCTTGTTCAAGAGCATCTCTTGCTCTTTTTCGAGGGTAAATATAGAAGAAAGACTTGAAAGTCCGAAGCCTTTTTTCACTTATTAAAAAATATAAAGCAAAAAAGTGGTAATACGTGATTTCAAACCAATCTGAAGTGAAACCAAACCAAAAGAAGCCCCTACATTGCCGATAACTTTGCGGCCATAATCATTTAAATGAATTAAGTTAAGAATGAAAAGAATGTTTTTACGCGCAAGCACATGGAGCCTCTGCCTCCTGCTTGCCATCGCATGTAAGAATGCTCCTCTAAATATGAACGGAGGAAACTACAAAACAATGGAAGTGTCACGCGGATCACGTACACTGAGTCAAAGTTATACAGCCGTCATCAACGAACGACAAAGTGTAGAAATACGCCCGCAAGTTAGCGGAACCATCACCCAGGTATGTATTGCCGAGGGAGCTCAAGTAAAAAAAGGACAGACACTGGTCATCATAGATCAAGTGCCTTATAAAGCAGCCCTCGAAACAGCCATTGCCAACGTCAAAAGCGCCGAAGCCTCGGTAGCCACGGCCCGACTGACAGCAGACAGTAAAGAACAACTTTTCAAAGAGAACGTAGTATCAGCCTTCGATCTACAAACTGCACGCAACAGTTTGCTACAAGCCGAAGCTACACTGGCACAAGCCAAAGCTGAAGAAGTGAACGCACGTAATAACCTATCGTATACCGAAGTGAAAAGTCCTGTAGACGGTGTGTCGGGTATGCTCCCCTATCGTGTAGGAGCCTTGGTAGACGCATCGATCACTACACCCCTCACTACCGTGTCCGACGATACAGAGATGTATGTTTATTTCTCCATGACCGAAAGCCAGGTACTTTCACTGATACGTCAGTACAAAACACTGGATGAAGCCATGAAGCAAATGCCCGAAGTAGAACTGAAACTCAGCGATGGACTGACATATGCCCATAAGGGACGCATCGACGCCATCAGCGGAACAATTGACACCAGTACGGGAGCTGTAAGCCTAAGGGCTACTTTCCCAAATCCCGAACACATACTGCGCAACGGAGGAAGCGGAACTGTCGTCCTTCCTTATATAAAGGAAAACGTACTCATCGTTCCCCAGGAAGCTACCTACGAAATCCAGGACAAAATATTCGTATATAAAGTAGTAGACGGAAAGGCTACATCTTCCCAAGTAAGTGTATTCCCCATAAATGATGGAAAAGAATACATTATAGAAAGCGGATTGGAAGAAGGTGAAACCATCATTGCCGAAGGAGCCGGTCTGGTTCAGGAAGGAACCGTAGTAGGTACCCCAGCAGCCGATAACGCACCTGCCAATTAAATCTGAAAGGAGGATTACGTTATGAAACTTAGAACATTCATTGACCGCCCCATTCTGGCATGCGTCATATCAGTTTTGATATTGATGCTAGGCCTCATCAGCCTGTTCAATCTGCCTATGGAACAATATCCCGACATCGCACCACCTACCGTATCGGTATCGACCAGCTATACAGGTGCCAATGCCGAAACCGTACAAAAGAGTGTCATTGTCCCACTGGAAGAAGCCATCAACGGTGTAGAAAACATGACCTACATGACCTCTACCGCCACCAACAACGGTTCGGGAAGCATCACAGTTTACTTCAAGCAGGGTACAGACCCCGACATGGCTACCATCAACACCAAGAACCGTGTGTCCGAAGCCGAGGGTCTTTTGCCGGCTGAAGTGACCAAAATCGGTGTAACCGTAGAAAAAAGGCAAAACAGTATGCTGAAAATTCTGGCCCTCTACAGTCCCGACAACAGCTATGACCAGACATTCATCAACAACTATTTCAAGATTAACGTCGAACCTCGTCTTTCACGTATCACTGGTGTAGGTAATGTGAACGTGATGGGTGGCGACTACGCGATGCGTATCTGGCTCAATCCCCAAGTCATGGCTCAGTATTCGCTGGTACCCGACGACGTTATCAGTGCTCTAGGTGACCAAAATGTAGAAGCTGCTACCGGTACGCTGGGTGAGGATTCGGAAAACACCTATCAGTATACCCTCAAATACCGCGGACGATACGAAACATCTGAAGAATTCGGCAATATCGTTATCAAATCTCTCTCAAACGGTGAAGTACTCCGTCTGAAGGATATTGCTAAAGTTGAACTTGGTGCCCAAAGTTATGCCTACAACAGTGAGATCAACGGTCATCCGGGTGCCACTTGTATGATTTCGCAAACAGCCGGTTCCAATGCCAACGAAATCATTGAAGAAATCGACAAACTGACTGCAGAAATAGCCAAAGAGTTGCCAAAGGGATTGGTATTGACCGACCTGATGAGTACGAAGGACTTCCTCGACGCCTCCATCAACGAAGTAGTGAAGACCTTGATTGAAGCCATCATCCTCGTTATCCTCGTTGTGTATGTCTTCCTGCAAAGTGTACGTTCCACCATCATTCCTGCTGTATCCATCATCGTATCACTAGTAGGTACCTTCGCTTTCCTTTATATAGCCGGCTTCAGCCTCAACCTGTTGACACTCTTCGCGCTCGTGTTGGTCATCGGTACGGTAGTTGACGATGCCATTGTAGTGGTCGAGGCGGTACAGGCTAAGTTCGACGAAGGTGTCCGTTCACCTTATAAAGCCACGACGGGCGCCATGGACGGCATTGCAGCTGCCATTGTTACCACATCACTGGTATTTATGGCCGTGTTCATTCCTTCTTCGTTCATGGGAGGCACCAGCGGAACCTTCTACATGCAGTTTGGTTTGACTATGGCTGTTGCCGTGGGCATTTCGGCCATCAACGCCCTTACCCTGAGTCCTGCCTTGTGTGCCCTGATCATGACACCGCACATCGATACCTCTACCGGCCAGAAACTAAGTTTTTCTTCCCGTTTTCACCAGGCTTTCGAAGCTTCGTTCAACCGTCTGATTCTTCGATACAAAGGTGGAGTGAAGTGGTTCTTCCGTCGCAAATGGATAGTAGGAACTGCGCTGGTAGCCAGTATCGCCTTGCTGGTGGTCCTGATGAAAACGACCAAGACCGGTCTGGTGCCCGATGAAGACATGGGTTGTATCTTTATGAATGTCACCACTCCTCCGGGTAGCAGCCTCTCGCAAACCATCAAAGCCATGTCTGAAGTCGAGAAATGTATCAAAGACATTCCTCAGATAGCACGTTATTCCAACGTCAGCGGCTATAGTATGATGGGTGGACAGGCACCGTCGGGTGGTATGCTTATCATCAAGCTGAAACCTTGGGAAGAACGTACGGAAAACAAAGACAACATCAACGCCGTCATCAATGAGATTTACCGCCGCACAGTCAATATCAAATCAGCCAAGCTCTTCGTTTTCGCCCAACCTACCATCATGGGCTATGGTATGGGTAGCGGCTTCGAGCTCTATGTACAGGACCGTGCAGGTGGCGACATAAACACATTGCAGAAATATACCACGGATTTCATCGCTGCTCTGAACCAGCGTCCCGAAATCCAGATGGCCTATACTTCATTTGACACAAAATTCCCGCAATATACCGTCGAAGTGGATGCCGCCCGATGCCAACGCGCAGGCGTTACGACTACCGATGTGCTCAGCGTTCTGTCGGGCTTCATCGGCGGAAACTATTCGTCCAATTTCAATCGTTTCTCCAAACTCTACCGTGTCATGGTACAGGCCGACAAAACCTATCGTCTGGACAAGGACGCCTTGAACAATATGTTCATACGTACCTCTTCCGGCGAAATGGCTCCCATCGGCCAGTTCGTCAACCTGACCAAGGTATATGGTACTGAAACTCTTACCCGTTTCAACCTCTACAGTTCCATTCAGGTAAACGGACTTCCGGCCGACGGTTACAGTACGGGTGAAGCCATTGCCGCCATTGCCGAAGTGGCCAAGGAGACATTGCCCGTAGGCTACGGCTACGAGTTCGGTGGTATCACACGTGAAGAGGCCGGAAGCGGAAGCAACACGGTTATAATTTTCTCCATCTGCATCATCTTCGTCTTCCTTATCCTCTGCGCCCTATATGAGAGTATCTTCGTACCGTTGGCTGTCATGTTGAGTGTACCGTTTGGACTGATGGGAAGTTTCCTCTTCGCCAAAATGTGGGGACTGGAAAACAACATCTACATGCAGACAGGTCTCATCATGCTAATCGGCCTGCTGGCCAAAACAGCCATCCTTCTGACCGAGTATGCCTCAGCTCGCCGCCGCCAGGGCATGACCATCGCACAAGCAGCCGTATCGGCAGCAGGCGTCCGTCTGCGCCCCATCCTGATGACAGCCCTTACGATGATCATCGGTCTGTTTCCGCTGGTTGTTGCCTCGGGTGCCGGAGCCAACGGCAACATCTCCCTAGGTGTAGGAACCGTAGGCGGAATGATCGTCGGAACATTGGCGCTGCTTTTCGTGGTGCCCACACTGTTCATTGTCTTCCAGACCTTGCAGGAGAGACTGATGCCTGCCCGCAAACACGAGGAAGACTGACAATTATACAAACCATAACAGAAAAAGAGAATGAAAAAGATATTGATAGCCGCCCTGTCCGTACTGACAACCGGTTGCGGCATATATAACAAATACGAACGGCCCGACTTGGGTACAGTACAGACCGACAGCCTCTACCGTTCCGACGCCGCTCCCGACACAGCCTCTTCCATCGCCTCGTTGGGATGGGAGGAACTGTTCACCGACCCGTGTCTCCAGTCGCTTATACACCGTGGCCTGGAGGCCAACACCGACCTGCAGACAGCTGCCTTGCGTGTCAAGGAAGCACAGGCCACCCTGATGTCGTCCAAGCTAGCCTACCTGCCATTCCTGCAACTCGACCCGCAAGGAAATCTCTCCAGCTTCGACGGAAGCAAGACGCAGAAGACCTACTCGCTGGGAGGTTCTGCCTCGTGGGAAATCGACCTCTTCGGAAAGCTAACCAACGCCAAACGCGGCGCCCGTGCCGCCCTGCTCGAAAGCGAGGCCTACCGGCAGGCTATGCAGACACAAGTCATAGCCACCGTAGCCGACAGCTACTATGCCCTGCTGATGCTCGACGAACAGGTAAGAGTCACCACGCAAACAGCCGAAAGCTGGCGTGAATATGTCAAGTCTCTCCACGCCCTGATGAATGCAGGCGAAGCCGATCGTGCTACATTGAGCCAGGCCGAAGCTTCACGGCTCAGTGCCGAGTCGTCGCTCCTCTCACTCCAGCGACAGGTAACCGAGCAGGAAAACGCCTTATGCGTCTTTATCGGCGAAGTTCCTCACCGCCTTGAGCGAGGCACGCTGAACGACCAGCAATTCCCCGACCGTATGTCCGTAGGCCTGCCTATCGAACTGCTGTCACGCCGTCCGGATGTACGCCAGGCTGAAGCCTCGCTGATGCAAGCCTTCTATGCGACCAACTCCGCCCGCTCGGCCTTCTACCCCAGTATCACGCTAAGTGGAAGTGCAGGATGGACCAATAGTGGCGGAGCAGCCATCACCAATCCAGGTGCCTGGCTCCTGCAGGCAGTGGGATCTCTCGTACAGCCACTCTTCAATCGTGGACAAAACATTGCCAATCTGAAAATAGCCAAAGCTCAACAAGAGGAAGCGGTACTGGCCTTCAAACAGTCGCTGCTCGATGCCGGACAGGAGGTGAACAATGCCCTCATCCAATGGCAGACAGCCCGCGAACAGATTCTGTTGGACATGGAGCAAGTGAAGCAGCTGGAAACCACCGTTTCGGATACCCGCCTGCTGATGCAATATGGTACGGTGAACTATCTGCAAGTGCTAACCGCCCGCCAATCACTTCTCTCGGCCCAACTGACATTGGCATCCGACCGCTACAGCGAAATACAGGGAGTCATCAACCTCTACCATGCTTTGGGTGGAGGAGCTGACCAATAAAAGCATCTCTAATACCGTGTTAACTAAATCTACTCTCTCTTCATAAACCAATTTATTATGAAGTCAACCTGAAGCCCGCACCATTCGTGATGAACCGTGCGGGCTTATTTCATATTTATTGCTAACTTTGCCATACAATAACCAAGCAAAAAAGCATGATGAAATACTTCTCCATCCTACACCAACGTTGGTATCACTTCCTGCACAACGAAGAACTGAAACAGAAAATCTACTCCATCGTATTCGAATCGGATACGCCCAAAGGCAAACTGTTCGACATCATACTCATTGGCAGCATCGTGCTCAGCGTGCTGCTCGTCATCCTGGAAAGTATGCACATCTTCCCCCATTCGGCATACCTGGTGCTGAGGGTCGTGGAGTACGTGCTCACGCTGTTCTTCACCATCGAATACCTGGCACGTGTGTACTGCCTGAAGCAGCCGCGGAAGTACATCTTCAGCTTCTTCGGCATCGTCGACCTGCTGGCCACGCTGCCCGTCTATCTGAGCTTCTTCCTGCACGGCACGCACTATCTGCTCGTCATCCGTGCCTTCCGCCTCATCCGCATCTTCCGCATCTTCAAGCTCTTTACCTTCATCAACGAAGGCAACCTGCTTTTGCGGTCGCTATGGATCAGTGCACCGAAGATTTTCATCTTCTTCTTTTTCGTGCTCATCCTCGTCACATCCATGGGCACGGTGATGTATGCCATCGAAGGCGATGCCACGGGTTCGCAATTCAACAACATCCCCAACAGCATCTACTGGGCCATCGTCACCATGACGACCGTCGGCTATGGCGACATCACGCCCGTTACCCCCGTGGGCCGCTTCCTCTCGGCCGTCATTATGCTCATCGGCTACACCATCATAGCCGTCCCTACGGGCATTGTCTCTGCTACGATGGTGAGCGAACATAAGAAGCTGGAGAAGCGACGCTGTCCCCGTTGCCACCGTGACGGTCACGACTTCGAAGCCCTCTACTGCAAGTATTGCGGCGCACGACTGAAAAAGACCGAACCCGAAAAAGCCAATGAGGAACGGCGCAACGACGAACGTTTCTGAACGTTCCTCTCTATTATACATTGTTTATTGTAAATTTATGGAGAAACAGAAAATATCCCTCGTACTCTCCATGGGCGGCGCCCGTGGCATTGCACACATCGGTGTGATAGAAACCCTGTTGGAATACGGCTACGAAATCGCCTCCATCACCGGCAGCTCCATGGGAGCCATGGTGGGTGCCATGTATGCCACAGGACGGATGACCGAATGCAAAGAATGGCTGTGCAGCTGGGACAAACGCAAAATGTTCCAGCTGGCCGACCTCACTCTGAGCCGCGACGGCCTGGTGAAGGGCGACCGCTTCATCCGCGAACTGAAACAGATTGTTCCCGACGTGCCTATCGAGAGTCTACCCCTTCCCTATGCCGCCCTGGCCACAGACATTCTGAGCGAACAGGAGGTGAAGTTCACCTCTGGCAGTCTGTTCGACGCCATTCGTGCTTCTATCTCCATTCCCATGGTGTTCCGTCCCGTCCGCACGGAAGGACGCATACTGGTGGACGGAGGATTACTCAATCCCCTGCCTCTGCGCCACGCCATTCGTACATCAGGCGATCTGCTTGTGGCCGTCGATGTCAATGCTCCCATCGACAACGGCAGACGCCGCCGCATGAACCCTTACAAACTCCTGGCCGAATCGTCGCGCCTGATGATGCAGCAAATTACCCGCTACGACATCGAACGCTTCAAGCCCGACATCCTCATCCGGATGTCTGCCCACGACTACGACATGATGGAGTTTCACCACGCCCGCCGTATCATCCAAAGTGGAGCCGAAGCCGCCCGAAAGACATTGGACCAACAATAAACAATACGCCCTTTTCCACTAAGGAAAACAATGCTTTCGTATCCGAAAAGCACCGTTTTCTTTTCACAGAAAAGGGCGTATCTATCTTGACGGGAACATCTCCCCGCACCTTTTATTCCAACTTGTGAATGATGAGCCCCGAACGCAACTTGGGTTCGAACCACGTCGTCTTGGGTGGCATGATGTTGCCCGTATCGGCAATGTCCATCAGCTGTTTCATGCTGACCGGATAGAGGGCCAGAGCCACTTTCATCTCACCACTGTCCACACGCTTCTTCAGCTCGCCCAGCCCGCGGATTCCGCCTACGAAGTCGATGCGCTTGTCCGAACGGAGGTCCTTGATGCCGAGTATCTCGTCCAGAATGAGGTTGGAGGAGATGGTGACGTCCAACACACCGATGGGGTCGTTGTCGTCATAAGTACCCGGCTTGGCGGTCAGGCTATACCACTTGCCGTCCAGATAAAGGGAGAAATTGTGCAGGCCCGTAGGCTTGTAGATGTCCGTACCTTTTTCTTCAACGATGAAGTTCTTGCCCACCGCTTCGAGGAACTGCGCCGGCGTCAGTCCGTTCAGGTCTTTCACCACGCGGTTGTAGTCGATGATGGTCAGCTGGTTGGCGGGGAAGCAGACGGCCATGAAGTAGTTATACTCTTCGTCGCCCCGATGGTTGGGATTCTGCTTGGCCTTCTCAGCACCCACCAGGGCAGCGGCAGCGCTACGATGATGTCCGTCGGCAATGTAAAGGGCAGGCATCTTGGCAAATTCGCGTGTAATGGCGTCGATATCCTCCTGCTGGTCGATGATCCAGAACGTATGTCCGAAACCATCACCCGGAGCGATAAAGTCATAAACAGGTTTCTGTGCCGTATAGCGGGCAATGATAGCATCGAGCGTCTTGTTGTCGGGATAGGCGAAGAACACGGGTTCGATGTTGGCATTGTTCACGCGGACGTGCTTCATGCGGTCTTCCTCCTTGTCGCGACGGGTCAGCTCGTGCTTCTTGATGACACCGTTCATGTAGTCAGGCACGTATGCACCTACCACCAGACCGAACTGCGTCTTGCCGTTCATCGTCTGGGCATAGATGTAATAGTTTTCCTTCTCGTCCTGCACCAGCCATCCTTTGTCCTGAAACATCTGGAAGTTCTCGGCAGCTTTCTGATAGACACGCGGATCGTGCTCGTCGGTACCTACAGGAAAGTCTATCTCGGGCTTGATGATATGATAGAGAGACATCTCATTGCCTTCGGCCTCGGCACGGGCTTCATCGGAGTTCAACACGTCATAGGGGCGTGATGCCACTTTCTCCACCAGATTCTGTGGTGGACGGATGCCTTTGAATGGTTTGATTGTTGCCATGTTACAGTTTCTGAAGTCTGAATTACTATTATTTCTTGTTCACACGGAATTTCTCGCAACCGTCTTTCAGGAAGCCGACAATCTGCTTGGCGGCAGCGATACCGGCATTGATGTTGGCCTCGGCGGTCTGGGCACCCATCTTCTTCGGTGTAGAGAAATAACGACCTGCAAATTTGGCCATAAACGTTTCATGAGCAGCAGGCATGATGTCGGTCATGTACTTCAGGTCAGCACGCTCTTCCATCAGTTGGATGAGCTCGGCTTCGTTGATGACTTCCTTACGGGCTGTGTTCACCAGCAAACCACCCTTCGGCATACGGCCTACGAGGGCATGGTTGATGGAGTTTTTCGTCTCAGCCGTAGCAGGAATGTGCAAAGAAACGACGTCGCAAGTCGAATAAAGCTCTTCAGCACTGGCAACCGCCTTCACGCCGTCGGCTTCGATCACTTCTTTCGGACAGAAAGCATCGTAAGCATAGATGTCCATACCGAAGCCCTTAGCGATGCGTGCCACGTTACGACCTACGTTGCCATAGGCATGAATACCTAGCTTCTTACCCTTCAGCTCAGAACCGGAAGTACCATTGTACATATTGCGTACAGCCATCACCATCAGACCGAATGCCAGCTCAGCTACAGCATTGGAGTTCTGACCCGGTGTGTTCATCACGCATACGTTGTGAGCCGTAGCGGCTTCCAAATCCACGTTGTCGTAACCTGCACCGGCACGTACCACAATCTTCAGTTGCTTGGCTGCATCGAGCACTTCAGCATCGATAATGTCGCTACGGATAATAATGGCATCTGCATCGGCCACAGCCTCCAGCAATTTAGCCTTTTCGCCATATTTTTCCAATAAAGCCAGTTCGTAACCGGCTGCTTCTATTTCTTTACGGATACCGTCGACGGCCACTTTGGCGAACGGCTTATCGGTTGCTACCAATACTTTCATAACTATAGTGTTTTAAATGGTTGGAAAAAGAATTCACCACAGAATACACCCATCATCACAGTCATCATCCCATAAGAGTATCTGTGGTAATCTGTGCAATCTGTGGTGAACAACAATTGATTTATTTGAATTAATGGAGTTTCTCAAATTCCTGCATGCAGTCGATCAAGGCCTGTACGCTTTCCTTCGGCATGGCGTTGTAGCAAGAAGCACGGAAACCGCCTACCGAACGGTGACCCTTGATGCCCACCATTCCTCTTTCGGTAGCGAACTTCAGGAAGTCAGCCTCCAGTTCCTTGTATTCGGGAGCCATCACGAAACAGATGTTCATGCGCGAACGGTCTTCCTTGGCAGCTGTACCCACAAACAGCTTGTTGCGGTCGATTTCGGCATACAACATGTTGGCTTTCTCAATAGCACGACGCTCCATTTCCTTCACACCACCCTGAGCCTTGATCCAACGGAGAGTCAGCATAGCCGAATAGATGGGCAGTACGGGAGGTGTATTGAACATGGAACCACCATCAATGTGTGTCTGATAGTTCAACATGGTCGGGATATAGCGGGAAACCTTGCCTACAGCCTCGTTCTTCACGATAACGAAGGTCACACCGGCAGGAGCCAGATTCTTCTGTGCACCGCCATAGATACAAGTATATTTGGATACGTCGATCGGACGAGAGAAGATATCGGACGACATGTCGGCAATCAAAGGCACGGGAGAGTCAATGTCTTTCAGGATTTCCGTACCATAGATGGTATTGTTCGTCGTGATGTGGAAATAGTCGGCATCTGTCGGGATGGTATAATCCTTCGGAATATAGGTATATGTAGCTTCTGCCGAGCTGGCCACTTCTACAGCCTCGCCAAAACCTTTGGCTTCCTTCAGAGCTTTCTTGGCCCATACGCCCGTATTCAGATAAGCAGCTTTCTTTTCAAGGAAATTATAGGGAACCATGCAGAACTGGGTACTGGCACCACCACCGAGGAACAGAACGGAATAACCGTCAGGGATATTCAGCAATTCCTTGAACAAAGCAACTGCTTCGTCCATCACGGCCTGAAAATCTTTGGAACGATGGCTGATTTCCATAACGGAAAGTCCGGAGCCATTAAAATCCAATACACCTTTAGCTGTTTCTTCGATGACCTCACGCGGAAGGATGGAGGGTCCTGCACTGAAATTATGCTTTTTCATTGTAACAAAGTTTTGGTTATACGATGCGTTATTTATGTCTTTCGACAAGGCGAAATTACGGATTTATTTCTATAATCCAAATTTTTCTATCCAATTTCTCGCTTTTCAGGGCAAAATGCTTTCCATTTTATTGCTTTATACACAATAAATACGCTATTTTGTTATGTAGAGATAGCAATAATCAGGGTAAAGAAGTATCAAAATGTAAAATTCACACTTATTTTCCGGGAAATATTCCAATATCTACTTTACAAAATGTAAGTTAAAACAGCTTCCAAAATCACTTCGCTTCTTCAATAAGCGTCTTTATTCCCTTGATTTTTTCACCTTGAACCAAGGAAAGCACCTGTTTGGCCTTACTGCGACGGATGGCCACAAAGGCATAGTGATCCTTCACGTCGACCTGACCGACATCCTCGCGCGACAGCCCACCTTTCTTATATAGAAAACCTACGATGTCCACCTTATTCAGCTTGTCCTTTTTTCCTTTACCTATATATAAAGTTGTCCAACGAGCCTTGACGGGTTTGGGTGTTTCTTCAGGTAAATCGAAAACGGGAACATCTTGATGGATATATTCAGGCAGACGCTCTTCGGCATGGAGAAGCAGGAACGACGAGCCGGTGGCATCCCATCGGGCCGTACGTCCGTTGCGATGCGTGAAAGCTTCTTCGTTAACGGGCAGGTGGTAGTGAACCACATTCTCGATGCCGGGAATGTCGAGTCCGCGGGCAGCCAGGTCGGTCGATACCAGCACAGGCGAACTGCCGTTACGGAATTTGTAGAGCGCCCGTTCGCGGTCGGGTTGCTCCATGCCGCCATGAAAGGCTTCGCAAGGAAACTTCTTCGACTTCAGGAAGGAAGCCACACGATCCACACTCTCACGATAATTAACGAACACCAGTGTCGGCTTATGGGCTACGGTGCAAAGCAACCGATAAAGAGTCTCAAGCTTGTCTTTTTGAGGCGAAAACACCTGTTGCAGGTTCAGACGGGAAGAAACGGCTTCACCTTCCAGGAAATCGAGTTTCACCACTCCCCTATCCCCTTCTTCCACTCCCGTGAACTGAGGAATTTCTTCGGCATCGGTAGCTGAGAGCAACACTCGCTTCTCCAACCGGGGCAGCTGGCCCACCACTTCGGCCATCTCTTCCTGAAAACCAAATTCCAAACATTTATCGAACTCATCGATCACGAGTGTCCTGATTTGTTCTACTCCGAAATTTCCCTTATGCAGGTGGTCATTCATGCGGCCAGGCGTTCCTATGATGACCGCCGGCTTCAGACTCTTCATCGTGCGGTGTTCGTCCATAGCCGGACGGCCGCCATAACAGCTCATCACCTTGAAGCCCGTGTTCATGGCCTTGAACACCCCCTCGATCTGCAACGCCAGTTCGCGCGACGGCACCAGCACCACAGCCTGCACCTCTTCCGTCGAAGCCGACAGACGTTGCACCAGTGGCAAAAGGAATGCCAGCGTCTTTCCCGAACCCGTAGGCGAAAGAACAATCAGACTTCTGCATTCCCCATATGCCCTACCCACGGCTTCCTGCATAGGGTTCAACTGTTCTATTTTCAAATTCTCAAGTATATCGGTTGTTTTCATCATTCAATCAAATCTTGGTTTCGACAAACTTACGGAAAATCTATGGAAAAACCTTGCGAAACGGAAGAAAGAAAAGCAATATTATGCGCTTGTGTGCGGATAACGTGCTGACACGTGAGAAACTAATCGCTTACCACGACAGTTACGCAAAATCAATGGGAAAAACGGTTTGCAACGTGGCGTACGTGACTCGGAAGCACGGCATACGACAACAGCCCAATACTACCGTGATTTGAAACGGCAGACGGGTGAACTTGAAGCCAATGTGCAACAGTTACAGACAGAGCAGCAACAGGCAGAGCAACAGCTTGACGAGGTAAGGCAGGAAGTCAAGTCGGAGAAACTGGAAGCTGCCAAGACGGAAGCGAAAGCCGCATTCGTGGCAAAGGTCGGTTCTCTTTTGGGCAGTGACAAGTTGAAAGCCGAAAGGGAAAAGTTGCAACAACGTATATCCGCACTTGAAAATCAGAACGAAGAATTGGTACGGCATATAGAAACAATAGAACGCGAACACAGGGAAGAACGCACCAAGTTCAATGAGTATATGGACAAGATACAACGGTACTTTCCTTATGTGGAGAAACTGTTGCCATTAATTGACTTTTGCCGAAATACCTTGAAATTCTCTGAAAGAGTAATTCAAGAGTTATGCAAGTTGAAGAAAATAAGGTTGAAAGGTGATTTCTATTCTTCTGAATTCAGTCGAAAGTTTCATGACGAGAATGCGGCATTTTCATTTGAAGAGGACAAGAACAAGAAAGGACATTACCATATATGCGTGAACGATATTCCGCTTGTGCAATGGTTCAGGCAGAAGGCAAATGAATGGAGAAACGGTTTGGAAATTGTACCAGCAAAACAGGATAAAGGGTTGAAAATATAGAATGTTCTCTAAAAACCTATTCAAAAGCAAATAAAAGCACTATAGAATAGAAGATTATCGCAGAATTTCTCTACTTTTGTAACCGGATTGAGGAAACTCTTTCCACGACATACGAAGAAAGAAGAAGCGTTATGCTTATCTTGTACTTGAAAACGTAGGAAATTTTCAAATTGGATACAAGGATAGCATAGTGGTTCTCACGCTATAGCGTGGGCTGCTATTGTTGCATCTGTATCCGAGGTTTCCTACGACCTTCAAGTAAGAGTGTGGCATACAGTTCACGCTTTTCGCATATAGGTCAAATAAAGAGCCACATACAAATACAAGGTTAAAACTAAATAATTTAAATATGAAAAGGAATTTAATCATACCTATTACTTTTATAGCGTATTTAATAGCAATGATTGTAATGTTCTTTGGAGTACAAGAGTATATCAAGAATAAAGATAATAGATTGCGTGTTGAAATTCACGATAAGATTGATGATATTTTTGCACATCAAGAGCAATTTGTTGATATAGCTTATAGTGGATATAATGTCGGATATGAGAAAATTGGTATACCTGAAAAGCCACAACAGGTAGGGAGACAAGATGAAAAAACAAAAGAACTTCTAGGGGATTTATATAGACAACGCCAAAACGATTGGAAAGAGAATTATGGCGATTTATACAAAATGTATAGAGTCTTTTATAAAAGAAGCGATTGGGCGGGTCCATTCGATTATGAAGATGGTTGGAATCTTGTTATTATCAAGCACGACAATGAAGGTGTATATGTAAATTGGTTCTTCCCATATGCTGTCGGCTATAAGAGACAAGAGTATCAATGGGAATATTCATATTTACCAAGCGTAGAAAGTGCTGTTAATGAGACTTTTGATTTTTTCACATCAAATCCTAAATCTCAATTCTATGAAGATTTTGAGAAAGGTTCTTACGCAAGGGTTTGGGCACAAATAAATGATGCATCAAATGAGTATTATTATATGGATAAAGATGAGAATAGGAGATTTTGGCATTCTGGAGTAAATGGACTTTTCGAAAATCATATAGGTCTTGGTGATAATTCTTCTCCATTCCAATATGGCTATATGCATAATGGATATTATAGAGTCTTTACTGCACTGACTCAACCACAAACATATACCATTAAAAAGTACGCTTGGAATCCAGATGAACAAGACAAGAAAGATTTACTGAAATATTGGAGTATTGGACTCACACTTCTTTTATTATTAATCATTATACCGAGTGGTATTATAAATAGAAAGCATAATAAAGAGAAAGAAGAGACTCTATATGACAAACTAAAAAGACTCTGTAATCCTGTTAATTTTATTAGTGGTGATAACTACGACAAAGATAAAGTTGACAAAGCCAATGGCATTTTTAAGAGATTAACGGAAATTACGCCTGAAGATAAAGATGCATTAGATGAGATTATGCATCTTGCCGTATTAGAACTTGGTATAAATTTGATTAATAACGATGTTGTTGAAGAGTTGAAAAGGAAGGTAAATCCAAAGAATTTTATTAGTCCTTATAATGCTGAAAAACTTGCGTTAGCAAATGAACTTTATGCTATAATTACCAAGAAAGGATTAACATATAGTGAATTAGAATATGTTCGAGAAAAATCAAAAACACTATAATTTACGTTATTAAAAAGTACTATATGAAAAGAGTTAAAACAATGGTAGCACTTAATTATAGACCGGTGAAAAAGTTATTCCCTTTATTATTAACTTTGATGTTCTTCTGTTGTAATATTAGCACTTACGCACAAACTGAGCCAAATTGCAATATTGGAAAGTCGCTTACCCAAATGAAGAATGATTTCCCTGAATTGAGATTCATCAAAACAGATACCAAAGGAGACCAATATATGGATGGTTATCCACAGGATGGTATAGGAGTGTTTTTCTATATGAAAGATGATATTGTTATTGAAGAATGTATGATTGTTCAGTCAAATGATGGATTCCCTCGTATGTGGTATGATAAAATGGTGGATAGTTTTGTCTCAAACTACCCTCCTGGATTTGGTACAAGCGGATACAATGCCAAACATTGGTGTTATTCAACTTTTTCTGTGCATCTTATTTATGTTTCAGAAAACAACATAAATACTGCTATGATAGTATATGAAGCAGGAGGCTGGAAAACAGGAGTAACTGGTGCGATTTTTTTCGAGAAATATAAGCAATAGCCATGATTTCACAAGAACTTTACTAAAGCAATTAGTGAATACAAGTATCTCATAGACATACAGGCAACGAAATGATTAGTACTCAAACAACATGAAAGATGATAAATTTTCTGTCTTTTATTCCTGGCAATCTTATATTGGTGGATTTTCCAACCGTGAATATATAAGAGATAAGATTAATGCTGCATTTGCTGAAATGAAAATTGACATCGTACTTCTTGAAGACTCAAGAGGTAGTACAGGTGCGCCCAATATACCAAATGCAATTTTAACAAAAATAATTAAATCAGATATTTTTATTTGTGATATAACTCCAGCACATACACTTAATATAAAAGACAATAAGAAGCGTGCTCTTCCTAATCCAAATGTTATGTTTGAGTTGGGATTTGCTGTTCGTTCCTTAGGTTGGGAAAGAATTATATGTGTATGTAATGAAGAATATGGTGATGTTGAAACCCTACCGTTTGACATATCCTCACATAGAATAATTACATACTGCAAAAAGGAGGGTGAAAAGAAATCAACAAAATCATTATCTCTTACACAGCTTTTGAAAGACATAGTATCTAATTACGATAATATTATTGCTAAAAGAAACGAATATAATTACAAGAAACATGATACTGAGATTTTTTATAAACTAATGTCTTTTGCTTCTGAAGAAGAGTTTATCAATGGTATTACAGATTTCCGTTCTTCTGGAAGATTCTTTCGATGGTATGAAAAGTGCTGGGATTATATACAATACTTTCAAGACTATCCTCAAAATAAATTTATTAATTCTCATCTAAATGAAAGTTTTTCTAAATTGGCAAAAGCCTTAGATGGTTTAAAAACATTGACATGCCGGATTTGTATTGCCTATAATACCAAGTATTGGGAGTATGAAGAACCAGAAAAAGAATATACTCAAGGGCAGTTAAAAGACATTTTAATGACACAAGAATATCGTAAACGAGAAATACCATATCCTGATGATGATAACGACGAGAATATTCGCGGATATTATAACAGAATAGACAATGATGAAACTGATATTATCAAATATTCGAATAATGTGTTAGATGCTTATATGGCATTCAGAGAGGAAGTGAAGCGAGAGCTAATAATCTAAATTATCTAAATTATCAATTGTGATTATGAATAAAGTTCCGATTTCAAGATTATCTTGTATTATATTCGTATATTTGTAAATGTAAGAGTTTCCTGAACAAGTAAAGCAGACCACGGCAATTGGGACGGTTGCCAAGTCATTACCCCAAAACAAGGTAATTCTTCTAACTTTCTTGATTTCAAATAGGTACATTCCTTATACAGATTTACACAAAATCCATGGAAAAACGCCCCAACTTCAACAGATATTTCCTTTTATCCGACTACAGACTTACTTCTAAAACTCCCAATACTCTTTAAGCACCAACCCGTCACACGCCTTCAACAACTTCAGAAGTCCGGGTTTGTGCTCCAGGCCAACCAATACCAACAAACGCTTACCAGAATAGGCTTCGGCCATCCGCCGGATATTAGCAGCCATCACTTCGTTGCGCTCATACCAACGGGACGACCAAAGACGAACGAAGCTTTGCCAACGGCTGAGCAATTCCTCTGTTTCCACAATGGACACCAGTTTCTGATAAAGGATATGTTCACGAAGCGACAAGTATCCCATCGTCATGCTGGAATTCATGTCACGGGGTGAAGCAAATTTCATATCATTATAGTTCATCACTTGGAGGATCAGCTCCATATCTTCCCGATTCTTCCGACTCAGTTTATCCGCCCGATACAAGGACAATGCGTCGCGCCACATGCTGTCCTGCCGTTCAAAGTACCGATGCTCCCGATACCATTCATTTCGACCCGTAATTTCGAAAGGACGTAAATCTACGCCCCGTTCCTGCTGGTAGCGATGCGCTCCTATGTTTTCATTAGTCGACAGAAGATCGGGATACTTCTCCAGATCGAAGCGGGAATTTTTGTCGAAGAAAGTAGAATCCAGCTCCATCAACACCACATTGGGCTGAACCCGCAACAGGATGGCATAAACACTATCACTATTGAAATACGTACAAGGATTATGTTTCGTCCCCACCAGGCAAACTTCGGTCTGTCCCTGCATCCGGCAGAGACTGCAAAGAATAAACAGACAAAATATCAGACTTTTTTTCATACGCTTAATAATGGTACACCTCAGTACAAAGATAACACTTCCATTTCAAAAGCAAACAGCTTTGAACAAGCGAAAAGGAAAAATCACGTCCGATGCTAGAAATTTATAACAGGTTTACTATCTTTGTAATCGGGTTAAGAATATCCTTCCAAACCTATACGCATGAGAGAGAAAAAGAAGAAACGCTATGCCTGTCTCATACTTGAAAAACGGCATAATCGGCTCACGTTTCTGTATTCCAAACCTTAAACCTCTATTGAGCCCATAGAGAAATTGTATAACCATGAACAGATTTATCATTCCCCTGTTTACGTTCATCTGTCTCTTTTGGACAGCTTGCAATGACGACGACAAGCCGACAGATATCGTGAAAGAGATTGCCATGTCGGTTTCTTCGGAAACAGGCATCATGTATGCCCCCTCCGATACCGATAAAGAACACCCCATAGAATGTATGCTCATCAAGACTGAAGACAATTTCAAAGAATGGCAACCGCTTGCATTCGACGCCATCGAAGGCTTCACCTACGAAAAAGAGCATGAATATGAACTTCGGGTCAAAAGAACCATTCTTGCCAATCCGCCGATGGATGCCCCAGACCGAACCTATTCGCTTGTATCCATTCTTCAGGACCGGCTTGTCACTGAGCCTGAGACACCGGATGACAAAGAAATCCAATCGGAAGAAGATATCGAGTACGAAGAATCATGCCCCATCAACAAGTATGCTATTGCTATGGGAAAAGAACTGTTGGTTGACAGTGAAGGTAATATAAGATATAATAACGGAGATCGGTTACCATCTTATGATATGGCCCGGCTTTGGATAGAAAACATTCTCCCTAAAGATGATCCGAATTGGATAGATTTCCAACGTGTCCCCTATATGGCGACTTATATTTATGTTTTGTCACCCCTTACTGATGAAATCCGCCTGATCAGAAACGGTTCATCGGGACCGATGTTCAAGGATGTAGTTCCGGAGGACGAGTTCAATCACATCACAGGTTCCATGCAGGCAGGCGAAGAACTGCATTACGCACTGATTCTTGCCAATGTCTACAAACTAGGATTGCAGAAATTGGAGTTCACGCTGAAGAAGCAATAATACGAACTGTCATCCTTAAATATATAAAGTACATTATTAAGGCGCAGATTACGCGGAAGAGCACGGAAAAGAATAAAAAAAACGATCCGTGAATTCCCGCGTAATCCGCGCCTTCATGCTACAATCGGCCAATCACTCTTTACCACTTTCTCATATTCCTCCCCAAAAAGTTCTATTTTTGTGTAGTTTTTCCGACGGCGCCTGCGTCTAACGGACAAAAAACAACTACTTAATTCGATATGGAAACATTGGATACTACATTTGCGCAAATGATCAGGGAACACAAAAGCACCATCTACACAGTGTGCTTCATGTTCTCGAAAGATTCCGATGAAGTCAGCGACCTGTTTCAGGAAGTACTCATCAATCTGTGGAAAGGCTACGCATCTTTCCAGAACCGCAGCAGCGTTGACACCTGGATTTGGAAGGTGAGCTTCAACACCTGTATCTCCTGTGAACGGAAAAAGCAGAAGCGGGCCACCCTCCCACTAACCATGGACATCAACCTGTTTGAAGACAAGGACGAAGACTCCCGGCAAATCCGGCAACTCTACGACCGCATCCACCGGCTCAAGCCTTTCGATCGTGCCATCGTTCTGCTATGGCTGGAAAACATGAGTTACGAAGAGATAGGTGCCATCGTCGGCATCTCGACCAAAAACGTATCCGTGCGCCTGTATCGCATCAAGGAAGAGTTGAAAAAAATGTCGAACCGCTAAAAACGCATCAGTATGGAAAAGTATCAAGATAACTTCGAACTGGAAGAAATGAAACAACAAATCCGGTTATTGAAAGACAAGCTGGCCAAAGAAACCATTATCAGCGAAAAAATGATGATGCAATCCACCCGGGAAAAACTGTCCTATATCAATCGCAATAAGAGACTCATGTATATAGGAATTCCGTTTGCCCTGATCTATTGCAATATGTTTTTCATCTGGATGGATTATTCATGGATGTTCTGTGTCGTCACTTCCCTATTTCTGATTGCCGCCTGCCTGTATCAGATATACAGCCACAAAGGCGTAAACATCCAAGAAATATCGACCGACAATCTGGTGGACATCAGCAAAGCCCTGATACGCATGAACCGCCTGGGGCTGAAATGGCTGTGTTTCGGACTGCCGTTCGCCCTGCTATGGATTGTTTGGTTCATCATTGAGAGCTACCCCAAAGAAAGCGGAGAATCCATCTGCATCGGAGGAGGTGTCGGGTTCGTGGCCGGAGCCGTCATAGGCCTGCGGTATCTCAAGAATGAACGTCGCAAAGCCAAGGAGGCCATCCGCGACATCGAGGAATACACCCGGGAAGACTAAAATTCCATAGCCAACATTACCTACCCTAAACATCAACATTAGCTCCGTAAAGTGGCACTTTAACGCGCTAAAGAGGGACTTTACGGAGCTAAAGAGGGATACTGCATTTCCATCTCCAAAGTTCTGTTCGAACGGACTACAGTACACATATTTTTTCTCCAGTCAGGAAATTCTTTTTTGTTAGTCAGGAAAAAATATTTTGCCAGTCAGGGCACGACATATACAAGAGTGACAAAGCAACAGATACGCAATTCAAGGAATACAAAGCCAAGAAATTGAAATATTGCATAATTTTGATAGAACAATTCCGATTGCATCGTTTCGTTGTATGTTCAGACTATAATATAGAGCTTTCCGTTTTTTGGAAAATCTGCAAAAAGAAATCAGGAACTTGAAGGGATAATCAAGAACAAATGCTATCTTTGCAAAACTAACAAAAAATAGAGTTGTTCAACCCATATGAAATGGCAAGTGTGCATATAGCTACGCTTAACGGATAGCATTTTAGTCATAGCTATTCAGCAACGGACAGGCTTATAATAGGTTTGTCCTTTCTTGTTTTGCCATTATTCCAAATTCATAATTATGCGATGTGTCATGCCGCCTTGTGCAGCAGGACTTGTCGCATCATATCAAGTTGAACAATGAACTATACATATAAGAATATTTGGCTCATCAACTTTCCCGTAATGATGAGCATCCTTATCGAACAACTTATCAATATTACCGATGCTATTTTCTTAGGACATGTAGGAGAAATAGAACTGGGTGCATCCGCTCTTGCCGGGATTTGGTATCTGGCTATCTATATGCTTGGCTTCGGTTTCAGTTTGGGCTTACAAGTTGTAATAGCACGGCGTAACGGCGAACAGCATTATTCCGAAACAGGGAAGACATTCTTTCAAGGATTGTTTTTCCTGTCGGGACTTGCTGTCTTTTTGTATTTGTTCTCCAGACTGTTTTCCCCGATTATTCTAAGTAGGCTGATTGCTTCTGCGGAAGTCTATCATGCTGTGATTGATTATTTGGACGGACGAATTTGGGGACTGTTGTTCTCCTTTCCGTTCCTTGCTTTACGTTCGTTCATGGTCGGTATTACCTATACAAAAGCCTTGAACATGGCGGCTCTGACAGCCGTATTCGTGAACATTCCAAGTAATTGGCTACTCATATTCCATTGGAACATGGGAATAACAGGTGCATCCATCGCATCATCTTTTGCCGAAGCGTGTTCGTTGGCAGTGTTGGCAATCCGTGTTTCACGTAAAATGGATAAAAGGCTTTATGGCTTGTCTTGGAGCTTCGACAAAGGTATATTACTCCATGTTTGTCGTGTATCCGTTTGGAGCATGTTCCATTCGTTTATCAGCGTAGCCCCTTGGTTTCTGTTTTTCGTAGCAATAGAACATTTGGGAGAATTGCAACTTGCAGTGGCAAACATTCTCCGAAGCATATCCACCCTATTCTTTGTCATTGTCAGTTCGTTTGCCGCCACAACTGGCTCGTTGGTAAGCAATCTGATTGGAGCAAACGAAAGAGGGCAAGTGTTTCCGCTATGCAGCAGGGTAATCCGATTAGGCTATGCCGTCGGCTTACCGCTGATTACGCTTGCGTTGGTATTCCATCAGCCTGTTGTCAGTGTCTATACAGATAATTCGAATATCGTGCAAACCGCATGGTTGCCATTTATAGTCATGTTGCTTAACTACGTTTTTGCCTTACCCGGTTATGTCTATATGAATGCTGTAACGGGAACAGGAGCAACACGGACAGCTTTCATCTTTCAGGCGACAACCATTGTCGCCTATCTGCTCTACCTGTGGGGATTGAGCTATTGGGATGTACCCCTTGCCGTTTATTGGACGGTAGAATACCTGTTCGTGATTGGACTTGGGGTGCAGTCTGTTATTTATCTTAAATATAAACACTATTAAAAACTGAATGTCATGATGAAAAAGATATATCCACGCACAGGCGACACGCAGACTGTGTACCTGAATGCAGTTGTAAAAGACCCGTCTATCGAAGTGGGCGACTACACCATCTACAATGATTTCGTGTCCGACCCGTTACTTTTCGAGCGGAACAATGTGCTTTATCATTATCCTATTAACCACGAGCGACTGATAATTGGCAAGTTTTGTTCCATTGCCTGCGGTGTGAAATTTCTGTTCAACTGTGCCAACCATACCTTGAAATCCTTATCCACCTATACTTTTCCGCTTTTTTATGAGGATTGGGATTTGGAGAAATCGGATGTGATAACGGCTTGGGATAACAAAGGCGATATCGTAATAGGCAACGATGTATGGATAGGCTATGAAGCGGTGATTATGGCTGGCGTTCACATCGGCAACGGGGCAATCATAGCCACCCGTGCCGTTGTTACGAAAGATGTACCGCCTTATACGATAGTTGGCGGTGTTCCTGCTCGACCAATAAGGAAACGTTTCACGGACGATACAATTCAAAAACTGGAAGCATTGAAATGGTGGGATTGGTCTTATGAGAAAATCAAGCAAAGTTTGCCTTCTATTTCAGACAAGACAAAGCAACGGCAGACAATCCCATTTTACGACAATGTACCACCGGAGGAACACCAGTAACCGCAAACCATGCGCGCATGATAATGTCGGTTACATGACTTCCACACGGCGGTCGGAAAGCCAACTTTCCGCTTATTGGTAGCGCCGCCCTTAATCCATCCACATGGCGCTGCACGCCAATACCTCTGTTCCCTTTTCCTTTCCGCCTCTCTATGCGTATGCCTCTGTTTCCATGCCGCCATCCAAGACGGCATCAGGTGTCATTTTCGTTGCTTGGGGCAAAGGTAAAGACGGGATTAGGAACTCATTTTTTGTCGAAAAATCTCCACACCCTTTCAGGGGTAGTATTTTGTCTAAAAAATTTGCTAATCCTACTCCCTAACCTTTGAGAAGCCCCCGAAACAAAAACGACCAATGCAGTCGAAAGACGTCACAAGAAAACATCGGACATACAGAGAGGCGAAAAGAGAAAAAATACTATTCGGCATGTTGAACATCATGTTCGGCATCCTAATCTCCCTATTTTCAGTAAGGGCAACAATCAGCTTTTTCATTTGGTTATTAATTATTTAACAAATAAGGATATAGCAAGACGATACCAGGTTTCACCATACCAAAGACCGTTGTCCAAAATAAAAACAACCCTGGTATTCTGATCTAACACTGATGGAGTGCTTGCAGTATCTCGCCGACACTCCAGTCCAACTCCCCGATTACGTCACCATATTCTCTCCGGTCTGAAGTTCCTTGAAAACGGCTCGAAGCATATACAGGGAAATGAGGCATCGGATGAGCCAAATAAAGAAAGATGCTTTTGATGGGTACAGATATATTGAGCAGCCACCTCCGTCAGGCGTTTTGTCAGCTAGGTTTGAGCAGGTTCCCGTTCAACCTCTTTCTCCTGTTCATAGACAACCAATTCATAAGGATAATTCTTATTGCCCAGTTTCTTTCATCAGTGTCCCGTTAAAATGGGACACTAATGGATTTAAAACAAAACATGCCCCTTTTCAAGATCATTTCCGATACCTCTCCACTATTCTATCGGTCAGGCCAACGGTCTTTCCGATAAGATATGCAGAAATAACTGTACCTAATCCAACACCTACGACCTTCTGTACAAGTATAAGTCCGGATAAAATAGTAAATAACACTAAAGATATATCAAAACGTATACGCAAATAAGAAAAAGGTTTATGCAATACCTGACATAGTGTTTCCACAATAGCATTTCCCGGGTCCAATATCAAATCAGCCTTTGTCATCGCATAGACTCCAATGCCAGTAAGTATATTGGACAATATCAATAAGAAGAGCCCGAATGAAAAATCTGGATTCAGAATGGGAACAATAAAGTCGTACACATCAATAAACGCACCCACGAGAAATGCCATTGGAATTTGCAAAAACAACTTGTATGAAAAAGATTTAAGCAAAACAGCCTGAACGGTAATGAATAGTATATATAAAATAAAATTTGCTGTTCCAAATGAAATATGCAGGAAGGTCGAATAGGAATAGGCGACCGAGCTTATAGCTGCTACACCCAGATGAGTCCGTGTACTTAATAAGATTCCCAGAGACATAATATTCATTCCCAACAAATATAGTACTAATTGCTTTTTACTTATTTTACATAACATAAATCCCTCCATTTTTTAAAGCGCGACTCCCGTCAATAGCTTTTATTCCTTATGTCCAGCGTAACATCGATATAGCTACGCCGGCCCTCAATGTAATCAGCATACAGAATTTCCACATCCTTTCCTTTCAGGATACGGCATTTGCCGCACATTTCACAGTCGTGCAGGCATTTCCAGGCATCAAATACAAAGGCCTGTCGTTCTTCCCGGGTAGATTGTTCTATTGGGGGAGGTGCCATAGGCTACAATTTATCAAAGATTAATATGATGCAAATATATATATATTTTGGCTGTTATATACTATCCTACACAACGGATAGCATATAACTGCGCCTTGTTGTAGTGGTACAAATTTAGTAAAATTATTCTTCACTAAATATACTTTTATACACATTTCTCACATTATAGCTTTATCATCTTCCTTATTCTTTTCAAGTATTTCCTCGAAGTTATTTAAGTCAGTGTATATACTTCCGTATTATATTCTTTTTCAACAGCTTCTTCTAAATCCCCCTAATTTCTATTTCTTTCAATTCTTCCATTCTCTTCTTATCATAAATGTTGTATGATTATGAGTGGGAAAGAAACTGCTATGAGTTTTTTAAGTGTCTCTACTTTAATTTCCATTACTATTTTTTAAAAAAGTCTTCCTACAATTATCGAACAAAAGCCAAGAACAACCCATATTAGGCTTTTTATCATAACAGCAGATGAACGAGATGCCGAAATAATATAGTTGTAGGCATCTCCACCAACATATTTTTTCTCATCAAAGTCAAAAACTCCATAAGAACCGCAATCTAAATCATTGCTGTAATAATTCATCCATATTATCAACGAGCTACAAATCAAGGACTTACATCAAAAATCGTTACAGGAAAATCAGGAAAATTTTCTGTAACGATTTAGTAACGGAACTTTGTCTGAAGTGGGCATTTTAATGTCTTTCGGTTGTCCACCGGATAAAAAGAAAAAGTCCCGTAAAACGTTGATTTTACGGGACTTGTCTTAATTTGACTACCTAATGTCTTAGGTTTCAGCGGAGAGACAGGCTCTCGAACCTACATATTCAAGAAATATCATAAAATTGCAAATCATTAATAATCAAACACTATTTGGAGTACATAGTAAATCTAAATCTTTCTGAATATCTTTTGCTATTCCAAATATTGGGTG